>Ga0157378_10000162_pt1 | contig 63795 bp, 57 predicted proteins | sample M65metaG_FD_115309 | JGI IMG/M metagenome (GOLD analysis project Ga0157378, IMG submission 115309) | Miscanthus rhizosphere microbial communities from Kellogg Biological Station, Michigan, USA - M6-5 metaG | ecosystem: Host-associated > Plants > Roots > Rhizosphere > Soil | place: USA: Michigan... | reverse complement strand
TTGAAGTTCTCTGCCATGTTCGAATCGAGCCGGACCTCGGTAGGCCGTTTGGCCAGCGACATCTGATCGATCTTGTCCTGCAGCTTGAGCAACGCGTAGAAGAGATTTTCCGGACGAGGTGGGCATCCTATGACGTAAACATCCGTCGGCACAATCTTGTCGACACCCTGCAGAACGGCGTAGGTATTGAAAGGGCCGCCCACCGAGGAGCACGCGCCCATCGAAATCACCCATTTCGGATCAGGCATCTGCTCGTAGATACGTTTTACCACCGGGGCCATCTTTAGCGTGACCGTACCAGCGACGATCATCAGATCGCTCTGCCGCGGGCTGGGACGGAAGACTTCCGAACCGAACCGTGCGATATCAAAGCGGGCGGTGGAGGAGGCAATCATCTCGATGGCGCAGCAGGCCAATCCAAACGTCATCGGCCATACCGCGGACTTACGCGCCCAATTGAAAACGTAGTCGACCGTCGTGATCAGAAAGTTCTTTTCAAACTTGTTCTGCAACCAGGCCATGGAGTCCCTCGAGCTTCGTCACCGGTTCGGGCCATGATGGGGAAGCCCGATTCGGCATCCAGTCTAGGTGTGGGCGCGATAGGTGTCAATCGCGCCCATTCCCAGCTTGCTCAGAACGAATAAAGGATGTCGAACTGCATTCGGCGGAGGTAGGGCTCTATCTCGCCCGCCGTCAGACCCGGCGCCAGAAGCGAGTGCTGTAATGCACTGTTGAGGGTTCGACCTATCCAGAAGTTGTAACTGAATATCGTATTAGGCCGCAGCTTGTAGTTGACGTAGATGCGATTTTCCAGAATGTTGGTCGGCGCCCGTTGTTCGCTCTCGGCGAAGGAAGCGAGGATGGAGTCCTGCTCTTGCCGCCACCACCCATATCCCAGCTGAAGCCGTCCGGGAGCAGTTCGGTCAGTAAGCAAGTTGGGCCCAAGGCTGAAGTCAAATGCATAAGCGTGCGATTGTCTTCCCAAGTTGGTAAGCACAACTCCTTGATTATTTACTGGATGGTCCGCGGCATTGAGGTTGTTCTCATACTCGAGGGTGAGATTCAGTGGCAAACGCTCCCACGGAGTCTTGATGCGGTTGTTCAAGATGAAATCTGCATAAAGGAACTGCGAGAGGAAATGAACTTTTCCCGCCGTATCGGTGAAAGTAGCGTTGGTAAATCCCTGGGGCGAAAAAACGCAGGGGGGAACGGTCGGCAAGCCCGAACCGGCGGCGCATCCCGGCCCCTCCCCGGGCACAGGTAGGCCGCCGGTTGTGCTCGTCGCTTGCACCGCGAATGCCGAGGCATTCAGCAGCGCGTCGACTCCGCGCCAGTTCAAAAGCGTGAACGAGGGAGTCGAGGCCATGAATCCGAAGTCGAGTTTGCTCGACACTTGGCCGCCGACAGCGAAGGAATCATCGCCCCGCGTGGTTTCGTTGTAGAGCAGTTGAATAGCCTGCACGGTAAAGTTCTTTATTACCGGAGTGGACATGTCGAACGAGAATCGTTGACTGAAGCCTTCCGGGTTCAAATCCGAATCGAACGTTAGGGGGCTGCGCTGCCAGGTATACGCAAACTTTCCGCCGGTAAGGGACATCCACTTGAGCGCTGCCGGATGATAAGTCACGTAGGCGCGGTCGATACCGATACTTTTGCGAGTGAAGAAGTTGGTAAGGGTTTCGTTGGTTGAGTTGGAATCTCCCAGCGACCCCGAGGTCAGCAAGACCCCCCCGGTGAAGTCGTCGCTGATCTTTCCGTCTAAGCCGAAGCGTACGCGGACCCGCGCCCGATTACGGTCGGAAAATCCAGAAGCGTCCTGCATGAAATTTTCTCCGCGGACCCGCACGTCACCTGTAAAGCGGAAGCGTCCGGCAAGGGTTTCGAGGGCCATCAATTTTTTATCCTCTTCTTTGTCTTTGGTCTCAACCACGGCGAGAGCAGACCTAGTGTCGCTGGCTTGCGATGAGGCTTTCGCTGCCATCTCCTGGGCGGTTGTGGCTGACTCCTGGGCCCTGGTGGCAACGCTCTGTGCCTGCTCCGTGCTGGTCTGGACCTGTTGCACTGAAGCCATACTCTGCGCGTTCGACTGCAACAATTGCTGCAACTGAGACTTGAGTTGCTCCATCTCTTCGTGCTGCTGGGCCATCTGCAGTTGCTGGGCGGCCAGAGCATCGCGCAGGGCTTGGACCTCGGAAGCGCTTACAGCGTGGGCGGCGGGGCGTTTTGTTTTCGGTTGGGTGGCTTGGGCAAATAGAGATATAGAGATGCAAAGGGTCCCAATGCACCAAATAGCTGCTTTCACTTTCTTCACCTCGCAGGTCGATGGGCTTTTTGTGGAGGGCTACTGGTTTTCAGGAACCGTGAAGCCATAGGTCTTCAACAAACTGACAATCTCCGGCTTTTTCAGGAATGCCAGAAACTGCCGCGCCATTTCTTTTTGCTGGGACGATTTCAAAATGACGGCCGCCTGACGAATCGGGGGATACTCATCGTCGGGGATCGCGACGTAGTTTCCTTTCTCCTTCATAGAAGGAGCGAGGGCGAGTGATAAGGCCACAATTCCCACGTCGGCGCTGCCGGAGATGACAAAGGTCGCGGTCTGAGAGATGTTCTCTCCCAAAACGAATTTCGGCGAAGCCTGGCCATAGAGCTTTTCGTGTTGCAGTGCTGCGACCGCGGCACGCCCGTAGGGCGCATGCTCCGGATTGGCTATCGCGATCTTTTTTACTTTCGGATCGAGCAAAACGGGCAAGCCACGCTTAAGGTCTAGGGCTGAGGTTTTTGGAGCCAACAGCACAATCTTGCCGGTAGCGTATTCATAGAGCGTTCCCGGTTCCGTTAAAGCCGCAGTTTCGAGTTTCTGCGGATAGCCGATATCGGCGGAAAAAAATATGTCGAAGGGAGCGCCGTTCTGTATCTGAGCGAAAAAATTGCCGGAGGAGCCGAATATCAGCTTGACGCTGTGTCCGGCGTCTTTCTGGAAACGCGCCGCGACATCTTGAAAAGCAAACTGCAGATCGGCGGCAGCGGCGACGGTTATTTCCTGCGCCGGGCAAAACACTGAAACTAGAAGCAGGAGACCAAGAGTGCGGGCTAAGGTTTTCAATCTCATATCTGTGATAGGACGGTTTAAAGCAGTTCGATACGAGCTGTCAAATCGACTTAATTCGTATCCGAACGAGTTGGAAAGATGTGGTTACGTCGGGAAGAAATCAGCTGCGAAGAATCATTACTTCGGTAGCCTTGATGAGGGCGGCCGCGGTTTGGCCTTTTTCCAGACGCATCTCGCGGGCAGCATCGGATGTGATGATTGCTGTGATGTGCTGGCCCCCGATAGAGAGCGTTACCTGTGCCAGCAATCCTTCTATCTTGAGATCGATAATTCGACCCACGAGTTGATTTCGTCCGCTGATATGGCGGAACTGGGCCCGACGTTCTGCCGCCATGGTTTTGCGGGTGGCGCGGTACAAGTGGCGATCAAGTTCGCTTTCCGGGATGCGATGGTGTCCGCCCCGGGTCTTTACCGAGCGCAGCTGTTTGGTGTGAATCCATCGCTTCAACGTGGAATAACTTATGCCCAGAATTTTCGCGGCCTCGCGCGGCCGAATCAGTCTTGCACTGGGCTCTGGCACTGGAAATTCCTTGGCGAGGATAATATCCGATAACCCTCATCAAGTATGCAGGCGGTTCAACTCTGATGGTTGCGCTGCTCGCGAAGTTTTTTCTCGCGGTGTTCCAGGATTTGATTTATTTTGTCGGCCAACTCGACCAGCTTCTCGTGGTCGGTTTCAGTCGCAGCGCGTTCGCACAGTTCCCGCCATTCTCGCTCGTCGTTTGCCATGGGGATGCTAAAGCAATGGCACGGCCACTATGTCTTTTGGAAGACGATCGGTAAGCGACTGATCGGTATGGGTTTTCGAGCCTACCTTAGAAGATTGGCGAAAATCTTGTAGAAAAAATTTACACGAAAAGAAGGGTGCGGCCGGGTAATTCCGCATTCGTATTCGTTGCTTGCCCGGCCGCACTAAACGAAGAATCGTTATTGCGAGGTCAATGTGATTTTTTCGAATTGCACCACTGAACCACTCTTCCCCTTCACCAGGATTGCGTAGGTGTTTGCCGGTGCATGTGTCGTGAGGGTGGCGCCGGCGGTAATTGTCCCACTGCTCAAGGTAACCGAGGTAGGAGCGACTGCGCAGGAAACCTGTACGTTGCCTGAAGCCGAAGCGCAGGAAAGCGTGATAGTACCGGTGAATCCAGTCGTAGAACTAACATTCAAGCTTGCTACCGCGGGCTGATTGGCAGCCGCAGATACGTCCGCCGGCGACGCTACGATGGTGAACGACGGCGCCACTGGAACTCCCAGCCAGTGGGTTACAAGGGCGTGGGCGTCAATCGAGCCCAGGCCGGTCGCCAAGTCGTATCCGGCGGTAGCACTGTAGCCGATCGAGACACCAGTTTCCGGCGTCGGTGGCGGTGTACTGGGAGTGGTGGGGCTACTGCTGCCTCCGCACCCGATGCCTATAGCCAGCAAGGCAACGAGCAGGGGCCCTGAAACCGCAAGCCAGCGGCGACGGCGCGTGGGAACACAGATGGCGACAAAGGATACCAGCATCAGGCCCCCTGCGGCACCAAACCAGCCCATGCGGCTTGCCGCCACTAGATGAGAATTAGCGCTGGTGCAACCGGTCGAGCCTGCGGTGCAGGGGACTTTGTTGTCGCCGGTGGTGATGTCATGAAAGGCCGCAGGCGTCGCAGCCGCCAAGGGATAGAGTTGCGTATTCACATTCCCCTGACCGTTGGTTTGAGCGGCCTGGTTGAGCAGGCCAAGCACGCCGGCGAAGACCGGAGCCCCGACGGATGTTCCACCCACCAGCAAGATGGTGTTGTCGGTGTCGACAAATCCATTCTTGCAATTTCCCTGAGAGCAAACCAGGTATCCGTCATGATGCGCGGAAGCGTTGAGTGCAATATCAGGTACATCGCGCTTGCCATCGTTGGGGACGCCAGGACCAGTTTGCCAGACGGGTTTGTCGAAAAAAGCGCTGACACCTCCGCCACCGGCCGAGAAACCATCTCCGCTGGCAATGGTCTGCGTAGAGTCATTCCAGGCCGATTCCGGTATGTAGGCAATGGCGGAAGCATTGTTCGCGGTATTCGCTCCTGCCCAGTAAGTCGAGGTGTTGCTGACGTCGCCGCTGAACTCGCTGCCACCAACCCCGGTGACTTCCGGAATGGCGGACGGCAGGTCAACCGCCAATCCGTGGGTTGCCGAGTTCGCGGTCGAATCCTCACAATCGGCGGCCCCTTCGTCTCCGGTGGCGGAACTGATGGTTTGGCCATTCATGACGGCTTCGCTGACCAAGGTCTGAAGGAAGGTACGCCCATCTGAACCGGCATCGGCTTCGCACAATCCGTAACTTATGCTGATGACCGGAGCCAGATTGTTGTCGATTACGTACTTAAATGCATCAATCACGTTGTATGCAGAATGGGTATTGGGATTGGTGCCATTTCCAGTGTAGACATAGAGAATAGCGGCGTTTTTCGCCACGGCCCCAGACCATTCCACGTCCAGGTCGGCCTCTAGGACGTCCGCGTCCGAGACGGTCGAGGCCCCGGTATTAGGCATGAGAACCGCTTGAAAAGGATTAGCGGGCAGTCCGGCTGCGTTGCGGAATGCTGCTATGTCGGATTGGGCGATTTCGGTTTGCCCGACTACGGCGACCGCCTGAGCTCCGGTGATACCGGCGTCGTACAGTGGCTTCATGTTGTAGATAACGGCAAGATCGTCAGGTGAAATGAAATGACTCCCGTTGCCGCTGTTGAAATGTGGTTGTGCGGCAGGAACCCTGCGCACGTGCATCTTTCGGGGCTTCGGCCGGAAGTCATTTAGATTACGAACCGCCAGCACCGATCCGGCAAGAGCAGCCGGCAGCGCGGGCTCGGTGACGTTGGCGAAGTGCATTTCATTTTCTTGAGCGAATTGATGTAACTGGGTGCGCAGCGCGGTTTGAATTTGTGCGACCGTCCCACTGAAATAGATCTGGGTTCGACTATTGGAAATGCTGTCGACACGCAGCCCTTGGGAGCGCAACCAACTCACGACTTTGTCGATGTCGGCCGGACTCATCCCGAAGCGATCGGCATATTGCTGCGGCGTAATCCATTTATGAAAGTTGGGCGACTTGGGATCGTGAAGCTCGGCCATGAACCTGGCGGCGTCTGCCTGCTGGGCTGGGGTCCGATTGAACACAATGGAAGCCCCGCGGATTCTGGTTGCGGGACTGATTGGTCCACGGTCGAACTCAGGCCTCGCCCAGTGAGAAATACCACCATGTAGCACCGTCGTCTGATTGCTATCAATGGCTTGCCGTATGCGCTGCGGGGCGGCCTGGGCGAGTGTGGCGAGGGTCAGAAAAACAACAAAAGGCCAAGACTTACGACAAAAAACCATGCAGGCGCTCCCGTGCGGCTACGAATTGAATGACGGTGCATTCAGGGTATACAGAATGGATTCAGGCTAGCCTACCCGGAGATGTATGCCTAGGTAGCTTTTTGGACTCCCTAATGACTCTAGTCACATTGTACGAATGGACAGGGTGGTTGCTGATACGAGGCGCGGGCCACCAAAAGTCACGTTAAAAGATTCATTCGGCCGCCATGCGGCGACCCTCACCGATTTTCTACTTGCGCAAAATGAATAGTCATGGCATCTTCGAACATCTTCTTACGAAAGGACGCCCACATTTGGCGCACTACGCAACCAAACTGAACAGCGGGCAGCTTCGGCCAATCCTATGCCGTGGTTGCTTTAGGGCGTCTTCCGATCGCGCTAACTAGATCCGAGCGCCCTAAACGCAAATCCCAAGTTTAGCTACGGGCCGTGGTTCGCCTGCTCCGAACCATGTGCCCGTGTACCGCCCTGCCTGCGTATGAGGCGTAGCTCTTGCTACCTCCTCCGAGGGCTGCACGACGTTGCTCCGCAACGTCCCTTACCGCCGAGATCCGGCTGGAAACGAAAGCGATGTTGCACTTACTGAAAACTCTATTCACCGGGCCAAACCAGTTCGCGTCGGGCGGCTTAGTGCTGATGATCATCGGCGGTCTGAGTGTCTACCTGCGCGCGGTGCCGGAGACGATCTGGTCCTGGCTGGTGGAACAAACCACCATGATGATCACAGTAAAAGAAGACGACGCAGCATTTGTGTGGGTGAAGGAATGGTTCCTGGAACAGAGGTTCCTCAAGAAAATTCGGCGAGTCGATTTGGACACCACACTCCGGGGAGAGCAGATTGCCCTGATTCCGGCGCCGGGACATCACTGGTTCTGGTACGACGGGCGTCCATTCCAGGTATGGTTTTCGCGCAGCACAGAAACTCGCGAACGCTCCACGCGCCGGGTAGAGTCTTTGACCTTCCGCACTCTGGGTAGGAAGCAGGTATTCCTGCAAGACCTCGTGGCTGACGTGGTGAGATGTCACACCCGGCGCATGGGAGTGCAATCGTACCTGTATACCTACGATGAGGGTTGGGACTACGTGGAAGGCTATGCTCCACGACTATTGGACTCGGTGGTATTGCAATCCGGCGAGAAAGAGCAACTGGTTGAGGATGTGCGCGCTTTTCGCACATCAAAGCAGCGTTACGCGCGTCTGGGAATTCCCTACCATCGTGGCTACTTGTTATATGGGCCTCCGGGGACAGGTAAGACTTCGCTGGTTTCGGCGCTGGCAGCTCACTTTGGGCTGTCCATCTACGTGGTGCGTCTTACAGACTTCACCGATCGCGGCCTGATGAACGCCGTCCATCAGGTCCCGGGGAACTCGGTGCTACTGTTTGAAGATATCGATTGCGCCAAAGGTGGGAAGGCGCGCGAGGATGGAGGTAACGCGCTGCCGGCTCAAGCCGGAAAGGAGAATGCCACCAGTAGTGGCGTCACGCTTTCCGGGCTTCTGAATGTATTGGATGGATTCTATGCACCGGCAAATGTGCTTTTCGTGATGACCACAAATCACATTGAGGTCCTCGACCAGGCACTGTTGCGCCCGGGACGAATCGACTACCGGTTGTATCTGGGGAAAGCGACCCAACAGCAGAAGGTCGATCTCTACTGCAGATTCTTCCCCAAGGCCTCAGAGATTGAGGCGTTGGCCTTGGTTGAATTGTCCCATGACGCCGAAACCATGGCTGAGTTCCAGGGATTACTGTTGAGACAGGAGCAAGAGTTCCTGCATCCCCGAATGCCGTCGACCGAGCCCATAGAGGTGTGATTCATTTCGTCCCAGGTTGCGTTCCCGTTCTAGCCATCGATGCCGTGAAACAGGTCGGTTTCCAGGACGGAAGGGCCAGGTTCTGCGCGTGCGGCGAGGTGAAATTGTTCTACCGGCTCGCGTTTGCGAACGTTCTCTTCGAAGATCGGCCATAAGGGGGCCTGACTGGTGTGCGACTTGAATGCCTGGATTTTGGATTCCACATACTTACCGACTTCAATCGTCGCCGTTACTGGAGGAAAGGTAATTGGTTGACGGCCGGAAAGTTCGAACATATGAGACGTGTAATACAGCTTCTTCGTACGATGCGGCTGCAGTCCATCCTTTAGCTGATCGGGATAGCGATTGTTACGGCCGGCCCACTGAAAGGCGAGCGATCCCGCCACACCTGCCAGTGAATGATCGGTATGGCCCGTGACTCCGCCTTCAGTTCCGAAGGTGATGATGACATCTGGGCGTAATTCGCGTACGAAATGAGTCAAGTCGCAGACGGCATTGTAAAGATCGATGCGATGCAACTTGCCGTCGGGATAATCGAGCACTAGTCCGCGGTTCACCTTTAAAATTTCGCAGGAGGCTGCAAACTCTTTTTTTCTCATCGCGGCCAGTTCTTGATCATTGGCCGCGCCGCCGCGATGGGTGGCGGCCTGACCGGGGGTCAGGCAGACGAGAAAGGTTTCTGCTCCGCGTTCGCGGTAGAGAAGCAGCGAGCCGGCGAAGGTGCCTTCGTCGTCGGGGTGAGCGATGATGCCCATCAGGCGCATGGTTGAATTGTAACGGGTGGACAGGCTATGAAGCGGCTCGGGAAACAACCGTCGTACTCTTGTCATCCTGAGGAGCATTTTTGCGACCGAAGAATCTCTATCGCAGGAACTGCAGGCGGGAGTAGGGATCTTCGCCCCGCTCAGAATGATAGCGACTACATTTATGAGGCCGCTTCTGCCAAGAGTACGTCAGCTACTTCTTCCGCAACTTCGCCATTCTGCTCCAGCATGAAAGCCAATGCTTCCTGCGGAACCGGTGCATTCCACACAGGAGCGAATGACTGGCGGTGCAATGGCGATGGGCCGTGCTCGCGCAGAGCCTTTAAGTGGCGAGGAGTACTGTATCCCTTGTTGGACGCCAATCCGTACAGAGGAAATACTGGATCCCATTCGCGGACCAAGCGGTCACGCCAGACCTTTGCGATGATCGACGCCGCCGCAATCGAAGCAGAGAGCGCATCACCATGAATGATCTTCTGTTGTTGTAAATCACAATCGATGCGCATGGCATCCACCAGGAGATGGTCGGCAGCAGGTTGCAGCGACATTACGGCTTCACGCATGGCCAAACGCGAGGCGTGGTAGATGTTGATCTGATCGATGCGCGCGGCGTCCACGGCGGCCACCGACCAAGCGATGCAATGTTCGCGAATTCTTTCCGCCAGAACTTCACGGCGGTCGGCGAGCAGGAGCTTGGAATCCCTCAGACCGCGGATACGGTATTCGGGACGCAGAATTACCGCGGCAGCGACCACGGGACCGAACAGGGAGCCGCGTCCGACTTCGTCGACTCCCGCTACCATCCTGGCACCCATGGACCATGCGCGCTTTTCGAATTTCAGCGTGCAGCGCAGGCGCTTGAGGAGGCGAAGCTTGACGGCCGATGCAGAAAGCGATTTTGCTTTGGTGGGCACAGCGGTTAATTGAATATTGGCTTAGTGTGCCGGGATTCGCAAGTGTGGAAAAGTGAGGAGTTTTGCCGGCTGTTGGTTTTGGTTGGCGCGCTTGTCCCCATTTGCAGTTACTTCGGTAAATTGACCCCTTGGTAACGTCCTCTTAACGTTTCAACAGGAGTCGTGTGTGAAAAAGAGTCCTCCCAAGGCCCCGGAACGGGTGCAAAAACGCTACCAGGTGGCCCTTCCAGTCCGCATCACATACTGGGATAAAGATAAGAAGCCGGTCCTTGAAATGGCTTGCACTTACGACATTTCGCCCCGCGGGGCCCGCATTACCAGCGTCAAAGCTATTAAGCAAACGGGAGAGATCGTTGTGCTTGAGCGTGGCGAGAGCAAGGCATTTTGCCGGGTGGTGTGGGTCGGCGATTCGGCGTCAGCTTTGAAGGACCAAATTGGGTTGGAGACAATTGAGGCCAACCAGACCATGTGGCCGGCTGAACTTAAGGCCATGCAGGATGTTTTCGACTCGCTGACTTGGGAAGAACCAGAAAAGATCAAGGAAAAAGGCGCCGACAAGCGCCGACAGCACAGATTTTCGGTCACCGGTATTGCCGACGTTGAATTGCCGGGCAAGGGGAAGTTGTCGCAGAAGGCGGCTGTAAAAGACCTGTCAGAAATGGGGTGCCTGCTTCAGACGAAAGAGGCTCTGAAGCCCGGTGCATCCATCAAACTCACTTTGAAGATCGGCGATTGCGAGCTGACCCTGAAGGGCTTGGTGCGGCGGTCGCTCAATGCCGGCTTCGGAATCGAATTCTCGGAAATCCGCAAAGGCGACCGCCAGATGCTCAAGCACGCGCTGCAAAAATTGGCGGAGCAACAGCTGAACGAGAACATCGAACTGGAAATGCAGCGCTAGCTGTTCCTGCGTTATTCGTCTTCTATGGCTGTTCTGGTCCTGCCTTGGCCGGAGTGTGATCGCGCTCTACATCCTTCAAGCGGGCCGCTTTGCCGCGAAGGGCACGCAGATAGTACAACTTGGAGCGACGAACCTTCGATGACCGCACCAGGTCAATCTTTTCGATCACTCGCGCATTGAAGGGGAAGATGCGCTCTACGCCGTGGCCAAAGCTAATTTTGCGCACGGTGAAGCTGGCTTGGGGTCCGCGGCTACGTGAGATGACCACGCCCTCAAAGGCCTGAAGACGTTCTTTTTCGCCTTCCTTAATCTTGACTTGCACGCGAACGGTATCGCCGGGGACGAACGCGGGAATATCCGTGCGTTTCGCTTTGGCCAGCAGCTTTTCAATAATCAGGTTCGACATTTCAGTGTTCCCTTCCCTCTCGGTTGTCTTCTTCGGCGCGTTCCATCTGCGCCACAAATTTCTTGTCTTCCAAATTCAAATCCACTCCGTCCAGCAGATCAGGACGGTTTCGTAAAGTTTTTTCGAGCGCCGTTCGCCGCCGCCAGCGCCGGATCTCTTCGTGGTTCCCGGAGAACAGCACCTCGGGAACCGGCATTCCGCGAAAATCCGCAGGACGCGTGTAGTGCGGGTAATCCAATAATCCACCCGACACGCAGGTGGAACTGTTCCCTTCCGTCGCCTTGCCCAGCGTAAACGATTCCTGCTGAGTAGAAGCCTCGTTGCCGACGGCGCCCGGAATCAGCCGCGTGACCGTATCTACGATCACCGCGGCGCCCAACTCGCCGCCGCTCAGGACATAATCGCCAATCGAAAGCTCGCGGTCCGCAAGATATTGTCCGACACGTTCATCCACGCCTTCGTACCGGCCACAAATGAGAACAATTCGGTCGAGACCGGATAAATCGGCGGCTTCCGCCTGATTAAATCTTTTACCCTGGGCGGAAAGCAGAATCACGCTCTGTTTGGCCGCCCTCCGGTCTTCGCGGGGCGCAACCTTCAGCGTCTCAATGCATTCAAAGATCGGTTCCGGCTTGAGCACCATGCCCTCGCCGCCGCCGAAGGGGCGGTCATCCACAGTTCGATGACGATCGTGAGCAAAAGCTCGCAAATCGTGGAGGTTCATTTCCGCCAGACCAGCTTCCTTGGCCCGGCGGATGATGCCGTAGTCAAGCGGTCCGCGAAAAAAATCGGGAAAGATCGTCAGAATATCGATCTTCATCTCGGACCTTTTACTGCTTGTTCTGCTGTGCCTTCTCTTCCGGCGTCAGAGGCCCATTCACTTCCAGCAGCCCATCGGGCAAAAGCATATCGATCCGCTTGCCCTTCAAGTCAACTCTTTTCAGATAGGCTTCCGCAAAGGGAATTTCGTAACTGCTTGCACCCGACTTTACGACCAACAACGGCGCTTCTCCGGCGCCGAACTCCACATCTGCAACTTTGCCAACTTCGAGGGCGCCATCAAATACGGTACATCCTTCCAGATCGCTGACGTAATTCCATCCCGACGCAAGCTGCGCCCGCTCCACCGCCGGAATCTGAAGTTCGCTTCCTATCAGCCTTTCGGCATCGGAAATGGAATCAATGCCCTGAAACTTCATTACCAGGAATTCTTTGTGCGGCCAAAACTCTTCGAGCTTTACCTCGCGCCGCACGCCATCTTTCGCAAGCGCCGAAAACTGCATTCCGGAAGTGAAACGGTCCGGCACATCGCTATGAGCCTCAGCCGCCACTTCGCCGTGACGGCCCTGGGTTTTGCGGACCAGGGCAAGGGTGATGAACTCGCCAGTTATTCCAGAATCTCCAGATCGTAGCGCTTGTTGCTGCGGATCCCGGTTGCGCTCAACAAATTCCGCATGGCTTTCGCCGTGCGTCCGTGACGGCCGATGATCTTGCCGAGGTCGCTCTCTGCCACTTCAAGTTCGACCACGGTCTCACCGCCATCCTCATACTGATCAACCACCACCTGATCGGGCGAGTCGACCAGCGACCTGGCAATCTGCTCGATGAGCAGACGAACATCGTTCACCTGCTGAGTTGGGGCTTGCTCAGTCATCGAAAGCTCCATGGGGCAATACGAGATTTTAGGCTACGGGCTCGGCAGCGGCAGGCGCGGCAGGTCTTGCAACCAGCTTTCCTACGCGGTCCGATAACTGGGCTCCTTTCGAAACCCAATAGTCGATACGTTCACGCTTCAGATCCAGGCTCATGGGGTTGGTGCGGGGATTATAGGTACCCACGACCTCGACCGGACGGCCATTGCGCGCTTGCGCTTTCTCAATGACTACTACGCGATAATACGGTTGTTTACGCGCACCCATGCGCGCCAGACGGATTGTTAGCACAGACTATTTATCCTTAAAGGTCCGGGAACTCCCGGCGGGATCGAGACAAACCATTATTTTTGCAGAATTTAGCTGGAATGGCAAGGCATGGGGGGCGCGGCGTTTTCGGAGTCTTAAGGATCATCCTAAATGGTGAGAATCAGCCATCGAACTTGTTCCTGTACCCAATGAGTTAGATATTCACCAGGGGCGTTGAGTACCAAGTCGACTGGAGAGATCCCATGAAAAGAGTATTGCGGACAGTTTTGCCCGTTCTGATGTTCGTTGCCATCCTAACCCCGGCTGCGCCCGCTAATGAACCACATCCCCACATTCGGGCAGCGCTCGAGTCTCTTCGAGCCGCGAAGCGCCATCTTGAAGAAGGGGCTCACGACTTCCATGGCCACCGCGTGGCGGCGCTGAAACATGTCGATGAGGCGATCGCCGAAGCGGAAATCTGCATGCGCGAGCAGTAGTTAGGCAGACAAGGGCATAAGCCACGAAGGACGCTAAGGTGTATGAAGGAGATCCATGGTTTTCTCTTCGTACATCTTATCCTTCGTTGGCGTTCGGTTTAGCCTGTGTTGTGCAGGCCAGCGGCAATGCCATTGATGGTAGCTCCCAGGGCATAGTTCAGCGAATCACTGTCGCCGCCGGAGCGCTTGCGCCGAAGCAGGTCCACCTGGATCAGGCTCATGGGATCCACATAAGGGTTACGCAAGCGGATGGAACGCGACAGCACGGGATTATTCCCCAATAGATCTTTCTGTCCCGTGATATCGAGGATGACTTGCCGGGTGCGATCGAACTCCTGCTCCAGCATCTTCCACACGCGTGCGCGCAATTTGGCATCGCTGACTAGAGACGCGTAGAGCTTGGCAATTGCCAGATCGGCCTTCGACATGGCCAACTCAACATTGCGAATGATGTCTGAGAACAGAGTAAAGTCGCGCATTATCTCTCGCAGGAGTTGGCGATTGCCGCGGCTCTTGGCGGCGAATCGTTCCAATGCATACCCGACGCCAAACCATGCGGGGAGAGCGAGGCGGCTCTGCATCCAGCCGAAAACCCAGGGAATGGCACGTAAATCTTCAAGCCTGCGGCTCTCGCTGCGGCGGGCTGGACGCGATCCAATCCGTGCGAACTCCAACTGGTTCACCGGAGTAGCTTCTTCGAAATATTGCAGGACGTCAGGATTTTCGGCGATCTGCTTGCGATAGAAGTTGAAGGCGTCCTGAGATATGTCTTCCATGGCCGACGCCCAGCGCTTGGCGGAGTCTGATTCGCCGTCAGCCGGCCGAACCAGGGCTTCCAGGCAAGCCGCGATCATGATCTCAAGATTCCATTCCGCAAGAACCGGGTCGGCGTACTTCCAATTCAGAACTTCGCCCTGCTCCGTAATGCGGATTTCACCGGAAAAATCGCCAGCAGGCTGGGCCAGAATGGCGCGGTGGGTGGGGCCGCCGCCTCGTCCGACTGTACCACCCCGTCCGTGAAAAAGACGGAGTTTAACCTTATTTTCGCGGGCGACCCGATGCAGTTCCCGATGGGCTTTGTAAAGCTCCCAGATGCTGGTGATCATGCCTCCATCTTTGTTGGAGTCGGAGTAGCCCAGCATGACCTCCTGCCAACGCCCCCAAGAGTCAAGCAGCGGAACATAGTCAGGATGGTTCCAGACACGGTCCATGATTGCCGGCGATTCACGCAGGGACTCGATCGATTCGAACAGTGGAACCGGCATGACACCGGGATCGTCGCCCGAACATTCCATTTGCAGCTGGGACATGTTGGCCAAACGGAGGACGTCAAGGATATGTTCCTCGCTCTCGGCCCCGCTAATGACGTAAGAGCGGATTGCTCGCGGCGGATAAGTCCGCTTCAGTTCTGAGATATTTCTGAAAGTGGCCAGCACATCCGCGGTGCGATCGGAAATTTTTCTCGTCGACCCTTTGGTTTCCGTTAGCGCCTGCGCATGAATGCGCGCGTGCTGGCGAATATCGAGCGTCGCAAGGTGAAAACCAAAGGTACGAAGTTTCCGAAGGAGCGGATCGATCAATAGTTCTGCTAGGCGCTGGCCGCGGCCAGCATTGAGGCTATCGCGAAGCAATGAGAGATCGATTTCGAATTCGGACGCCGATTTATAGGCCTTTTTGTCTTTCCCTTCGCTTCGGCTATTACGCAGCCTGATCAGCACCAGGTTGATAAAGCGGCGATAAAGCTCGGTGCGGGAAATTCGGGCCAGGCGCGCAGGCTCGTCGCCGATGGCGGCAGTGTATTGATCGAGCCGGGCTTGCAATTCAACCGAAATCGGCGCCTGTTGTGAGGAGGCGCTCAACTGATCGGCGGCCCGCGTCAGCTCCGCGATGTAGTGGTCGAGGATAGTGTTGCGTGCTCGGTCGAGCGCTTCGCGCGTGGAATCGGGAGTAACGAAGGGATTACCGTCACGATCACCACCGATCCAAGAACCGAAAGAAATCAGCTTCGGCAAATCCAATTCGTCGATCGCGATGCCATAGACGGCGTGGAAGGCTTCGGCAATTTCCTGGTAAACACGCGGCAAGCTGGCGAATAGAGACATCGGGTAGACATCCAGCCCCATGCGGATCTCGTCAGTCACCAGCGGGCTTTCGACGCGAACTTCATCGGTCTGCCATAGGGCCGTGATCTCCGAAGCGATCGCGAATTCCTGTTCCTGGGCATCCGGTGAGGAAAGCGGAAGATGGTCGAGATTTTCCAGAAATCGAGCGATACGGCGGCGTTTGAGCAGCACCGTCCGGCGCGCGACCTCGGTTGGGTGCGCCGTGATTACCGGAATCACGCGGGTTTTTTGCAATGCGGCCAGTGCATCTTTCGCGTTTAATCCGGCGGCCTGCAGCCGGCGAAGCGTCCCGCGGAACGAACCCGCGAGCGAAGGCTGATCTGAATGCAGCTTGCCGGCACGGCGGCGGCGCTTGCGATGGTTGGTTTCGGCAAGATTTGTAAGTTCGAAATAAATGGCGAAGGCTTTGGTAACGCGGTGGGCATCTTCAACATCCAGCGCTTTGACGATTTTGATGGCCTTCGCCATCTGACCTCCATCGGAAGAATCGCTTTCCCACTGCTCCCGATGTTTGATGAGCAATCGCCGCAGTTCCTCCACCACTTCAAGAAGATGTTCTCCTTCCTGCTCCACTAGCACGCGACCCAGCAGCTTGCCCAAAGAACGGACGTCGCGCCGCAGCGGCAACTCCTTTGCGGCGTCGCTGGTGCTAGCAGTGAGCTCCGCCAAACGGCCGGTCTGGTCGTGAGTGCTCCACAGGGGATGAACCATACCCGCTTATCTTACGGGAGGATTTTGTCCAGCCTGATGGGAAAAAGAAGTGAGGGCTTGCAGAATTTCCGCTGGCTCGGGACGATCGGTATAGTCCGGGTTAGCCGAGACGTATAAGACAGAGCCGACGCGATCGATTATGAAGGTGGCGGGAATAGGTAGCTCCCAGCTGTCGTCCCCATTTGCAAGCGGCAGATTGACGAAGGCACGCTTGTAGATGGCCTGCTCATATTCAGGAACCCGATAGACCAAGCCGAATTGACGCGCGACCTGATTTCCGGGGTCGCTCAACAACGGAAAGCGCAGTTTGTGCTGATCGTGCATGAAAAACGACTGCTGCACGGTCTGCGGAGAGATAGCAACTAGCGACGCGTTGAGATTCTCCATCTCATCCGCAATCAGATTCATGGCCTCTATCTGTCCAACGCAGAAGGGACACCAGCGTCCACGGATGAAGCAGGTAACAAGCCGCCCTTTACTCAGTAGTACTTGGGAGGAAACCACCTTATTGTTATGATCTTGGAGTTCAAAGTCGGGAATGCGGGCACCCCGAAGCAACGGGGTTAGGGGCAGTTCCTTCAATTCCCCCACAACACGAGCATGGATTCCGCGAACCTCGTCCGGAACATATCGATCAATAAGTAGCTTGCGCTCAGCATAGATTTCTCGCAAAGACCGGAGGTCGGTGTTCTCGGCTGATTCTTCCAGGGAACGCCATTTCATAATGTGATCGTCGGCTCTGAGAGATTAGCCTTCCGGAACAAAAGGCTACATTCCCGGCAGCTTCATCCCAGCCATTCGCCGCATGAAGCTTCCCTTCCCGATCTGCTTAAACATCTTTCTCATCTGTGCATATTGCCGCAGCAGGTTGTTGACCTCCTGCACGCTGGTTCCGGAGCCGCGCGCAATGCGCTTTCGGCGGCTGCCGTTGATGACATCGTGGTGCAGGCGCTCGTGGACGGTCATAGAATTGATAATCGCCTCCACGCGGTTGATCTGCTTCTCGTCGACTTTGTCGGCGGCCTTTTGTAGGCCGGAGAATGGGCCCATGCTGGGTAACATCCCCATCAGGCTCTGGATCGATCCCATCTTCTTGACTTGCCGCAACTGATCGCGAAAGTCTTCCAGCGAAAAACCGTCGCCGGTAAGCGCCCGGCTGGCCATTTCCTGCGCCTTCTTTTTGTCGACGGACTGTTCTGCCTTCTCGATCAGCGAAAGGATGTCGCCCATGCCGAGGATGCGGGAGACAATGCGATCAGGATGGAAGGGTTCAAGAGCGTCGTACTTTTCTCCGATACCGATGAACTTGATGGGCTGTCCTGTTACCTGGCGAATGGAAAGCGCCGCGCCACCACGAGCATCACCATCCATTTTGGTTAGGACGACTCCGGTGAGCGAGAGCTTCTTATGGAATTCGTCGGCTGAGCGGACAGCGTCTTGCCCCGTCATCGCGTCGGCGACAAACAGAATTTCCTGGGGATTGAGCAGTTGCTTCAGCAGCTGCATTTCATTCATCAGTTGATCGTCGATGTGCAGACGGCCGGCGGTGTCGACGATGAGGACATCACTGCCGGAAATAACCGCTTCGCGGCGGGCTTCCTTGGCCAGGCGCTCGACGGTTGCAGTATTGGCTTCGCCCACCTGCCCCTCATAAATATTGGCCTTGATTGCTTGGGCAACGACTTTCAACTGCTCACGTGCGGCAGGGCGATAGACGTCGACCGAAACCAGTAGAGGACGATGGCCTCCATTCTTCAGCCAATTCGCCAGTTTGCCTGAGGTTGTAGTCTTACCGGAACCTTGAAGGCCGGCCATCAAAACCACAGTGGGTGGTTGCGAGGCGAACTTCAGTTTGGCAATGTCGCGACCGAGCACTTCTACCAGTTCATCGCGAAGAATCTTGATGACCTGTTCCCCGGGGGACAGGGCGGTCATCACCTGCTGTCCGACGGCCTTAGCCTGAATGTGGTCGATTAATTCTTTGACGACCTTAAAGTTGACGTCGGCCTCCAGCAGCGCCAGACGGATTTCACGTAGGGCTTCGCCGATGTTTTCCTCGGAGAGTGTGGCCTGTCCACGCAGGGTCTTGAATGCACGCTGAAGTTTTTCCTGAAGATTCTCAAACATAGGATTGAGCTATTTTATCAGCCTGAGATGGGGAGGCGTTGCACCAGGCTCCATCGGAGCAAGATCAATGGGCGATGGTGGGTTTAAGCAAACCCCAACCACTCTCCGTCTGCCGGTATTGTGACACGTTCCTTGACACGTTCCGCTTCCAACTGAAACGCAAGGTCCTCTCGGGTCAGCAAACAATGATTGATCGCATCCATATGTACGGCAACTATCTTCGCCTTTGGAGCCCGCCGGCAAACCGTGATCACGTCGTGTGTGGACATGGTGATTGGGTTGCCTTCCAGAAATCTTGCGGCGCCGGCATTGAGCACGATGACATCCGGTTCGTGTACGTCGAGCGCGTTCTGAACTGCCCCGCACCAGATAGTGTCTCCGGCAATGTAAAGCGCGGGCTCGTCGTCAGCCCTCAGAACAAATCCTGAGACTGGCGCCATTTTCTTGGCTATTTCGCCAGTACCGTGCTGGCCTGCAGTGGGTGAAATTTGGATGCCATTCCACTCGAGTGACTTATCAATCGCCCGGACAGCGGTAAATCCGCTGGCTAGGAATTTGGATTGGTCCTGCAGCTGCCCGAAAAGTGGAAGACTCTTCGGCAGCAATCTTGCCGCAGTCGAATCCCAATGATCGCTGTGCGTGTGAGTAACAAGAACTGCGTCTACCTTGGTGAGTACCACCTCAGCTTTCATCGCCAGTGGGACTAAAGGATTATTGCGGGGATTGGGCGAATTCTGTATCGGGGGTCTGGCGCCCACATCGTCGAGCATGGGATCGATCAGTAGAGTATGTCCCGCAAACTCAACCAACAGGGTGGCGTGGCGGATCAATTGGAGACGCATATTGGAATGCTAAACCACGCGGGCAAGCAATGCGTAAGCGCGGGGGTTCCCATCTGCGGAGCGATTTTCAGGTTCTGGATGTTGTTGGATTGGACAGGTAGTGATAACTGCCGTTAAGTGTTTCCCAGCGGGCCTACATTCCCAGCTTTTTTACTTCTTCCTGATAGTACTTGCGGTAGAGGATGTCCCACTCCTGGCTGCCTTCGAGGATGGTACGTTTTTGGCTTTCAATTTTTTGCCGGGCAGCCTGGTCGATTCGTTCTTCCTGATTGAGCAGGTCTTCAAGAATCTTCCTTACTTCCAGACGAATGGTGTTACGGTCTTCCACAAAATCCACACTGTCGATCTCGGCCAGGGCGTCGCTGACCACGTGTGCAACTTTATTCACTTTGTCGCGGCTGATCCTCACAGCACCGCCTTGTACTTGCGAACCAGTTCACTCTTCACTTTTCGAAACATCTCCTGGTAGTTGGCGCCGGAACGGCGCATCTCCTCGGAATAAGCCTCAAGAATGACTCGCACCTCATCATTAATGCGGTCTTCCAGGCCGAATTCCTCGAGCATGGCGGCATTGAGCTTCTCGGTTAGCGCGGGGACACTCTTGGTCTCGATGAATTCCCCGGCGATCAATTTTTTGCTGACTTCGCGGGCAAGATAGCCCACATATTCTTTCGACAGGAGCATTTTGAGGGTTCGCGGTGTCTTCTTGAAACAGTTAGTGTAGCACAGCGGAATCGGCGAACAACGGCTTGCGGGGAAGGCGAAATCGTCTGCTCCTCGAGGCTTTTGTAAAGGATTGGAGCACCCGAAGAGCCTGAATCACCCACCACTTCCCGCAAGGACAAACCGGTCACGACCGGAATACAATCTACCAAAGCATGTCTCCGGCGCCCGATAATCTCGCCACCTTGAAAGACGACATGGTCGCCTTCACTCAAGGCCACGGTCTGCGCCTTTTTCAGGGCTATGTTGACCAGGAAGAAGTCCAAAGTGTGCAGTGGAAGCCGGGGGACAATCCCGATGGATGGAAAGATTTCGTTGAACTTGCCAAAGCCGCCGGAGCACCTTTTTTGACCATGGATTCCTGGACCATGGAGCGTCAGGATTTGGATGACCTGCTGCAAACGGTTTCACAGGGCGAATTCACCGATGATGAAGATGTCGAAGAGGCACGTTGGCTCCGCACCTACTTGGGCAAGACCGGTTTTGTTCAGTTGGGGTTCGCTCATCAGGGCATCATGATGGTCTATGAGGCGGCAACCGAGTGGTATGGCCGCTACCAGCGCTTGATTGAAATGTCGGATGATTTCGGCGGCATCCCGATCGATGGTTCCGACCAGGAAGACGAAAGCTGAAGATCGTTTGCACTGCAAAGGTACCAGCCTACCTTTTGTATTTCTCACAATTTCATGAAATGGATTCTGAAAACTGCTGATCGTGAGCAGATCGATCGGCTGACACCAGTCTTGCGGGCGGAATGCCGGGCCGATGCAGCCTCGGCTGCGACGCTGGCTCGATTGCTGGTGATGCGCAGCATTTGCGATGGGGAAAGTGCGTCGCGGTTTCTTAACCCTTCGGTATCGCAATTGCATTCTCCGTATCTGATGAAAGGGATGGCGCAGGCGGTGGAGCGACTGGAGGCCGCGATCGAGCGCAAGGAAACCATTCTCATTTATGGTGATTACGATGTTGACGGTACCACTGCCATTGTCATTTTGAAAACCGCGATCGAGCTCTGCGGAGGGTCGGCAGACTTTCATGTTCCGCATCGTATTCGCGATGGCTACGACATGCGCGACGATGTAATCGAGCGCGCCGCAGAAGAAGGTATCCGGCTGATTGTCAGCGTCGATATGGGAATTCGCGCCTTCGCCCCGGCCGCGACCGCTCAGCGGCGGGGCGTGGACCTGATCGTGACCGATCACCATCTGCCCGGACCCGACGGCGTTCCGGCAGCATTGGCCGTGCTGAATCCAAATCAGGGGGGATGTAAATATCCATGCAAAGCGCTGTGCGGGGCCGGGGTGGCCTTCAAGTTAGCTCAGGGTTTGATCGAACGGCGACGTCCCAGCGATGCTGCTCGACTTCTGCTTTCCTTCATGAAAGTCGCTGCCATTGCGACCGTTGCCGACGCTGTACCTCTGACTGGAGAGAATAGGGTGTTCGCCAGGTTAGGACTAGATGGACTAAGAAGGGCCATCAACCCGGGCCTTAAGGCATTGCTCGGAGTGGCAAAATTGAGCGGCCGCCCATTGACCGCCAGTGAAGTGGGATTTCGTATTGGACCTCGCATCAACGCTGCCGGCCGCATGGATGTGGCCAGCGACGTCATCGAATTGTTCAGTGTGAAGGATGAAGCCCGGGCGGGCGAATTGGCACACAAACTCGACCAGCTCAATACCGAACGGCAGGAAGAAGAAAGGCGCATTCTGGAAGCGATTCACACCCGCATAGAAAGTGAACCTGCGCTGCGCGATGCCTTCTGCATGGTGGTTGACGGCGATGGCTGGCACCGTGGCGTCATAGGCATCACTGCAACCCGCATCGTGGAACGATACGGGCGACCGGTTCTGGTGGTGTCGCGCGACGGAGAGACTGCCCATGGTTCCGGCAGATCGATTGCGCCCTTCCATCTGTTGAATGCACTTGAATCATGCAGCACGCTTTTCAGCCGCTTCGGCGGGCATTCGCACGCGGTTGGATTCTCGCTACCGTCTTCAAACGTAACTGAACTGCGCAATCGACTCGACGCTTACGCCCGTACTAAGCTTTCCCTTCCCGACTTCGAGCCTTCGCTGCGATACGATGCCGATCTGGACCTGCAACAGGTCACTCCAGAATTCTTCCAGCTTCTAAAGCAACTCGAGCCCTTCGGAGTTGGCAACCCCGAGCCAGTCTTTGCCGCCCACGATGTGCTTCTTACGGCCCCGCCTCGTATTGTGAAAGACAAACACGTTCGCTTCCGGGTTGCGGCAGGAAATGCCAATACTTCCGACCTGTCGGATGCTGCCATTGCCACGGACCCTCGATGTGATCCGGATTCGAGCGGACTTCATCGCGAAGACCGGACGAAAGTAAATGCCGGGTGGAGAAAGTCAATTTCGTTTAACGCCATGGGCTGGCGCATGGCCGAACGCTTACAGCCCCAGCCACTGATCGCCGGCGACAGTCTCGATATCGCGTTCACCCTTGATCAGAACGAGCATCCTGAATTTGGAGGCCTGGAGTTGTCTCTGCGAGATTTCAAGAGCCGGGTGGCAGCGGCGGCGGTCTGATCTTTTTTCAGAGGTAACTCAACCAGTTCCAATCGGGATGCCGCTTTTTAAACTCCATAAACCGACGGCACGGTAAATAAAGCACGAGCACTGCGAGAATCCACATGGCATAGACAAAGGGCAGATCGTGACCATAACCGCGGGGTGTACTTGAGAAAAAGAAACCGCCGCGCCACAGCCACGCCACAGGCTGATGCACCATTTCGGCGACCAGAATCGCCATAAGGTGAATCAAGTAAATGTGGAGCACGTAATAGAACATCGGTACGCGGCCAAACACCAGAAGCACGCGCCCAATTCCTCTCTCGGTATTGAGACCATCGAATAGGGCCAGCGCAATGAGTGCCGGACCAAGGGTCATCAATAAAAAGTCCAGCGACGGCGGATATTTCAAGGTGTTTACAAACGATGCCACCGTCAAGGTGAACCTTCCCTGTACGCTCCATGGTCCCACGCCAATGGGCATCCCGAAGGGCAGTCCGGCAATGCCATTCCCATAGTGGTTGATCCCGCGCAGCAGGAAAAATACAGTAGTGATGGCGATCCCAATTCTGAGCAGCAACTTCTTTCGGTCTGGTCTCAGCAAAATCGAACCCAGACTGTACCCCGCTGCCATCACCCCGATCCACGGAATGACGGGATACAAAACTAGCACTCCGAAATTAGGGTTCACCGGATAAAAGCCGGGGGAGTGCAGCAGCATCCACAGCCAGGAGGATTTTCCGAACCACGCAGGATTGACCCGGTCAAGCAGGTTGTGGCACGCGATCATGGTCAGTCCGATGCCCGCTATCCAGCGAATCGGAAGGCGCACGAAGACAGACAGCGCAACCATCGACCATCCCAGAGCCCAAAGTATTGATGCAGCGGTGAACGGCAGCACAAACGTCCAACCGAACCCAACGACGGTGAGTTCGAGAAACATCAACCACAGGCCGCGGGTCCACAGGAAGTGGGAGATCTGGTGGATCGACTTGCCCCGCGCCGTGGCAAGAAACGCTCCCGTACCGGCGAGCAGGAAGAACACCGGCGCACAATAGTGGGTGATGAATCGGGTGAAGAACAAAATTCCAGACGTTCGCGTGAGGTCTTCGGGCGGAAACGGCACGTTGCTGAAATAGTCGCGCGTATGGTCAAGGGCCATGATGACCATGACCAGCCCGCGCAGCATGTCGACCGAAACTATTCGTTGGAGTGTAACTGCGGCAGACTGACCGCCGGAGGCGGTACTTGCGACCGAAAAATTGGAGGTTACGGCCATCTAACCGTCCCTAGGCGGAAAAGATTTCGGCAGTTTAGCATAGCGTGTACGCCATCTCGACGAACTTTAAGGCAATCTTTCGTTGAAGGAAATCACATGTCTTGAAATCACAAAATGTGATCTCATGACCGCCTCCAAAACTGTGGGCACCGTCGAATATTGCTCCCAACTACGGCGGCCGAATTCGTGTACGAGCCATTGTTTCAAGCCGAAACGGACTCCCGGGTCTGATAATCTTCTGATAGCGCCCCCTCTGGAGTGGTGGGACCAATCATTGTGAATACGCGCGGATAGAAGTCGGGAGGGATATGGTTTTTGAAGCTTTCGCCCGAATGTCCAACTTTTTGAAATCGACGCAGTCGCGCGAACAGCGCCTGGCGTGGCTGGTTGCCGTTGTCGCGGACGCCATTCAGATCGGCGCTTTACCGCTATTTGTCGCCGGAGGTTTGTCTCCCGCAGACGTGTTGTTGGATGTCGCGGTGGGCGCTATTTTGATCCGGCTGCTGGGATGGCATTGGGCCTTCCTGCCATCGCTGGTCGCAGAGTTAGTGCCAGGCTTCGATTTATTTCCCACCTGGACCGCTTCCGTTTTTTACGTTACCCGCCACCAGGTTCATTCCATGGAACCGGAAATTCTTCCTCCCGGTCCAGCTCCGGCCCCTCGCCCCTGAGCTTTAGCTGGTCAGTCAGCAAAGGAAGCAAACTGCTGGGCGTCTTCAACCGCTTTAGGGCGTCGGATCCCTCATCGCTTATAATCCCTCAACTTGATGATTGGCACTTCAGTTTCTCACTATCTCATTCTGGAAAAGCTCGGCGGCGGTGGGATGGGTGTCGTCTACAAGGCTGAAGACAGCCGCCTGGGGCGCTTCGTTGCGCTCAAGTTCCTACCCGACGGTCTGGGCTTTGATTCGCAGGCGCTAGAACGCTTTCGTCGCGAAGCCCGTTCTGCCTCCGCTCTGAATCATCCCAATATCTGCACCATCTACGACATTGGCACCGACGGCGACAAGACTTTCATCGCCATGGAGTATCTGGAAGGACGCACGTTGAAGCACGCCATCAACGGGCGTCCGACTGATATTTCGTTGCTGGTGGATTTCGGAATCCAGATCGCCGACGCGCTCCAGGCAGCGCACAGCAAGGGGATCATCCACCGCGATATCAAGCCGGCAAATATTTTCATCACTAGCGCGGGCCGCGTGAAGCTGTTGGATTTTGGGCTAGCCAAGACGGATATTCAAGCCAATCGGCACGAAACTTCCGCAACCATAGGGACGGAAGACGACTTGACCAATCCGGGTAGCGCAGTGGGCACGATTGCCTACATGTCGCCTGAACAGGCGCGAGGCCAGGAACTCGATACCCGCACGGATTTATTTTCCTTCGGTGGAGTGCTCTATGAGATGGCCAGCGGCCGCCAGGCATTCGATGGCAATACCTCAGCGGTGGTATTTGAAAGCATTCTGAATCGGACCCCGGTTCCCGCGGCGCAACTGAATCCTAATTTGCCCTCAGAGATAAGCCGGATCCTGGATCTCGCTTTAGAAAAAGACCGAGAGCTTCGTTACCAGACCGCCGGTGAGATGCGCTCCGAATTGAAGCGCTTCAAGCGGGCCCTGGACTCGAACCGGGTCTCTACCCAGCCAGCGTCGGGGGTTTCGACGACTACGCCAGCGGTGTCGCAGGCGAGAAGAATTCATCGGTCGTGGTTGCCGTGGCTGGTGGCCCTTGCCACCCTGCTGATCGGAAGCACCGCGGGATGGTATCTGAGCGCGTCGCGAAGCAGCAACTCACAGGCGGTCTATCATCAGCTCACTTTCCGTCGCGGCACGATTCGCTCGGCGCGATTTACACCCAATGGGCAATCGGTAGTGTATGGCGCTTCATGGGAGGGCAAACCCACCGAGTTGTTTATTACCAGTCCGGAGAGCCCACAGTCACGCTCCCTGGGCCGCACGGGAGACGAGATCATGAGCATTTCGCCCAGTGGCGAAATTGCTCTGCTCGTCGGCGCTCGTCCGACGGGCACTTACACCCAGGTCGGCACTCTCGCTCGCATGCCTATCAACGGTGGGGAGCCGCGCGAAATCGTGGAAGGTGTGCAGTGGGCCGACTGGTCGGTCGATAGCAAGAACCTGGTGATCGTCCACGACGTCGATGGAAAGAATCGGCTCGAGTATCCCATCGGTAAAGTTCTTCACGCCACGCCGGGGTGGATAAGCCACCCTCGAATTTCTCCCCAGGGAGATCTGATTGCATTTTTAGAGCATCCGCAGCCCGGAGATGACGGTGGAAGTGTTCACGTAGTTGACCTCAATGGGAAAGACACAAAACTGAATCCGTCCTTCCTGACCATCGAAGGACTCGCCTGGGGTGCGAGTGGAGACGAAGTCTGGTTTACCGGCAGCAGGACTGGCAGTGCCAGAACCATTATGGCAGTCACGCTGAAGGGACGGGAGCGTGTGATCGCAACCGTACCCGCAACCTTGTCCATTCAGGACGTGTGGAAAGACGGTCGGGTCCTTCTGGCGCGGGAAAGCTGGCGCCGCGAACTGAGTGGCACGATTCCCGGAGACAACAAGGAACACGACCTTTCCTGGTTTGATTATTCCTTTCCCGCTGAGCTTTCGCCCGACGGCAGCGTATTGCTTTTCGACGAAGAGGGCGAGGGCGGCGGGCTGAACTACTCGGTCTATCTCAGGAAGACTGCAGAATCTTCCGCCGTGCGCCTGGGGGACGGCACCTCCATGAGCCTTTCTCCCGATGGCAAGTGGGTGCTGTCACTGACTACCAGCACTCCGGCGCAGATCGTGCTGCTTCCGACCGGGGCCGGCGATGCCAGACAGCTCAGCCATGACAAGATCTACCATAGCTGGGCGCGGTGGCTGCCCAACAGCAAAGGATTCGTTTTTACCGGCACAGAAGAGGGGCATGGTGCCCGCATTTACGTGCAAGACACCTTGGACGGCCAGCCCCGAGCCATCTCCGGGGAGGGCATGGCGCCCCTTGTTCTGGTGCCTTCTCCTGACGGCATGGAAGTTGCCGCCGTTGGAAGCGACGAAAAGGCCTACATCTACCCTCTCGGCGGAGGTACACCGCGCTCGGTCCCCGGCTTTCAGGTTGGCGAACAGCCACTACAGTGGGGGCGCGATGGGAAATCCATCTATACCTATCATCCCGGGGAGCTACCCACTAAGATATACCGCCTCGATTTGGTGACTGGTCAGCGGGTCATGTGGAAGGAACTTATTCCTTCCGACCCGGCGGGCGTAAGCCAGATCGGCCCGGTTATCGTGACGCCAACAGCCAACGCCTATGTGTACGGCTATCACCGCACACTCTCCGATCTGTATTTGGTCGACGGCTTGAAATAAGCACCCTTCATAATTACTTAGGCGTTAGAGCAGCCTGCCCCAGATGCGAAGACAAATGGTTGGTTCGGCTCAACAAAATCGCAAACCGATTGCGCAGCGGCTCTTTGGCGAAGTCTTCATCCGATACGGCCGCATGTTTTTGCAGCCAGTCAGCAACACCCAGCGTCGCAAATCCTTCCGACAGTTTGCGGTTCACTTCGTCCCAGGCTCGTTTCAACTTCTCGACTGAAGGTAGGTTGGCCACGGCTTTGTCAGGATTAGAAATGAAGATGGCATCGTATTCCGGGTATAGACGTTGACCGAAATAAAGCAACGGCAACATGCCATCGTGGACCGCGATGAGATGTCCCCACAAATAGATGAGCCGGTTCTTTCCCGGCGAGATTTCCCTGTTCAATTGTTCTGCGGTCAACTTGGAAAATAGTCCGTCGGCTCGTTCAATATACGCATCCCAGGCCTTCAATGCTCCTGAAACAAATCGTTCCTCATTTGCCATGAAATGTTCTCCAGTGCTTCTAACAGACGACCGGCTTCCCGTTTGCGATGTATTTAATTGTGGCCTCCGGGAACGCACTCCAAATCTTGCCGAATCTCACAAGCGGAAGCGGATGGTACAACTCCAAACCGGACTACCGAATCTCCTAGTTCGTTATAGGAGATCAGGATTCTCCCGCTGCCGAGCACCATGCCCGTATTGCTTCTACAATGGTTTCCTTATGCGTCTTCGCCTGGTCGTTTTAATCGCGGTCCCGTTACTTTTGCTGGGCTTATTGATATGGCGCCTGCATTTAAGGACGACCGGCCTGACTTCCACTGATTCTGCGACTCCCGCCGCTGTTGAAGCCAGCGTACCCTCCACTCCAGAGACTGCTCCCACCTCGATCTATGCCCACAATCTGATGCTCCGCAAAGGGCCCGACTTCCGGGTCTACGTCCGCTGGCTCCGCGGGCAGATGGTAAGAACCCGGCACGGCACGAATCCGACGTTTGACGATCCTGAGTCTTTCAACCTTGAGATCAAGACCGGCGTCGTCCGGGCCAATATTGGAGATATCGGAAACTTCCTGAACGCCGGGGGGGTGGCGAACTCTCCGTTGAAGAACATCACGCTCTTGGCCGACGGCGATCAGATCAAGCTTAAGGGAACACTGCACAAGCTGATTTCATTTCCGGTAGAAGTAAAGGGCACCATCGCGGCTGCATCCGACAACCGAATTCAGATGCACGTCACCAAAATTAATGTGCTGAAAATTCCCTTTAAGGGCTTGCTCGGTGGACTGCATATTGAGGTTTCCGACTTGGTAAACGCCAAAGGGATCCCGGGTATTCAAATCTCGGGCAACGATATTTTCTTCGACACCCTTAAGCTTCTTCCGCCGCCCCATATTCACGGAGAATTGACCGCCGCGCGCGTCGTCAGCCCTGATATCGAAGAAGTTTTTGGTAACGCGGAAGGGGCCGTAACCCGAGTCGAGCAATGGCGTAATTTCTTAAAGTTGAGCGATGGAACCATCGACTTTGGAAAGCTCACCATGCATCACGTCGACCTCATCATGGTCGATCTTTCGGACGATGCGTGGTTCGATCTCGACCTCAATAATTATCAGAACCAGTTGGTGAACGGGTACACCCGCATGACCCCCACTGCCGGGCTCCAGATTTTCATGCCCGATCTCGATAACGTGCCCAAAGGCAAGACCAACCAGAACATCAGCATGGAATGGCTGAAAAATCGGAAGCTGCCGCCACCACCGGATGTGGTCTCCAAGTAAGCTGTGGGGACACAGCGAACGTATCCTGTCGGACCGACTCTTAAATTTGGACTCACAAGCCCGCTCCCCGCGTCATTTCGGTTGACAGTGATTTCACGGTAGAAGAAGATTTACCCGCCTGTTCCATCGCCTAGAAGGTTATCCACTCCCTTTAAAGAGGTCGCTCAATGATGTCGATGTTCATCGAACCGTCGTTCCTCGCTCGTAAATCCAGTCAAATCGCCAGGGTCATGCTTGCCGCCTTAATGGTATGTGCCACTTTGGTAGTTCCCGGTTCAGCGCAGGACGTGGCCGACTCCAAGGATCCGGCCGGGATGAAGCGATATGAAGGCAGCGAACTAATTGGCTATCGTGGCCCAAAATTTGATGAGTACCTGCTGCCCCTGGGGCCACCGACCGAGATGGAGCCTCCGGCTTATCAAAAGAGCAAAAAAGTGGAAGGACAGGTGAGCTACTACACTTACCTCGCTCCTGTGGGTCGAACCCCGGCGGAACTGTTTCGTAACTACAAGCAAGAATTTCAACGCCTTGGAATTGAGACTCTGTACGAGAAGGGCGCTGGCCAGCGCGGATGGTTTGGCCCCACCTTCAACAAAATCGCTACTGACAGCGATGTTTCGCAGATACTTGCCTACAACGAAGACGAAGAGCGGATTTTGGTGGGCAAAAGTCACGATGCCAGCCCCAACTACTACGTAGCTTTCGTCACTGCGTACAAAGATGGAGTCATTCCTGAGCGTCTCGAGGGCAAAGTTCAAAAAGGCCAATCTCTGGCCCAAATAGTCGTGGTAATGGCCGATGTAATGGAAAAAAAGATGGCGTTCGTGAACGCGGACGACATGAAACAGTCGATTCACGACTCCGGAAAGGTGGCACTTTATGGTCTGTACTTTGATACAGACAAAGATGTTGTCAAAGCCGAATCGGAACCCACACTGGCCGAAATTGCAAAGCTCATGAAGGACGAACCCAACCTACGCTTGCGCGTGGTGGGCCATACCGACAACCAAGGCAAGTCCGACTACAACGTCGCCCTAAGCAAGCGCCGCGCCGTGAGCGTGGTGACAGAACTCACCGGCAAATACGGAATCGCCGCCACCCGTCTGGATACCTTCGGATGCGGCATGTATTCCCCGGTGGCGTCGAATGCCACAGAAGACGGGCGGGCCAAGAACCGCCGGGTCGAGTTGGTGGAGTGGTAATTACGTCTTTTTATGGTTCCGTTGAATCGCAGCGGCCAAAATTCTTCCAATCTTTATTGTTTCGCCAGTGGGGAAGGCGAAATCGGCGGATTTGGAAATGGCCCTTCGCCTTTTTTAAGTGATATTTCTTCGAATAGCATCGACGGTACCACGCAGGAAACGATCGGCATGTCAGACCCTGCGGACACGCCCATCGCGAAGAGTGCCCCCACTCGCGGTATGAATTCATCAGTGAAGACTATTGGCGCGTCCCCAACCGCGACGACGTCCTTGAACGTCGATGAAGGCATTTCAGCGAGTTCTACTCCGCGCAGAAGTTCTTCGTGGCCGTCTGCGAAGAGCTTGTAGACTTCGGCGATTGAAGCCGTGGCCTGCCCATCTTGCTGCCCCATGGCGATAGCCATTTTCATGAATGTTGCAGAGGCTCCGCCTCCTACCCGCCGGATCACGATGCCGAAATCAAAGCCCCGGCCCTTGGCGCGCCGCAGTAGTTCTTTGCGAAGTTCCTCTGCAGAAATTGATTTGTCAGATGTGACAAACAAATTGCTGGGAGCGGGCCCCCAGCCGTGCCGGCTCCCGCTACTGTGGGGAACGGTGCGAACGGGAACGCGAGTGGAAAGCAGGGTCTTAAGAACACCATGGTCGACCAGTTTGGTTTCGCGAGTAGGCACTGCGTCATCGTCAATTGTGTTTGCGCCCAGCAATTTAGCGCCCTTGTAATCGGAAACCCGAGGATTATCGGAAACGCTAAGAAATTCCGGCAACACACGGCCGCCCACCTTGTCCACAAGAGAGGTGCCACCTAACCGCGACATCATTTGGTTGAAGAAAGCTTCGAAGCGCGCATCGTCGCTCGAGGGTGTGCGTACGACCATTAGTCCGGTGGCGAACTGCTGTGCAAACACTTCCCCAGCGGCATCGCCTTCAAACAGAACTGGGCCGTTGTATTGCTCTAGGGTCGCCGCCGAGCGCAGCTTGAGAATGCGTTCGGCCATGGCGCGGGCGCGGGAGACCATCACGTCCGTGGCGGGAAGGTCGGATCGCGTATTGCCGTAAAGTTCAATCGAATCCGAGATTGGCTGGCCGTCTGCTGCTTGGGCCTGAGCGCTAATCTGAAGTTTAAAGAAGGTTCGGCCACGAGTGAAGTTGGATCCTTCGCTATTCACGTAGCGGGTATAAAAGCTTCGGAAATCAATATCCACCGATGAACCGTAAATTTCGGGGTTACTTTTGAAGACTTGGGAAATATCGCGCGCCAGGCTTTTCAGTTCCTCGCCGGCATCAATTTGCACGTGCGCCTCAATCTCCGTGGCTGGAGATTCTTTGCTGAAATCGGGAACATCACTCGCGTGCTGGCGCATTTCAAGCGCGGCGCGCTTGGCAGAGAGATCTTCGAGCGCTTTCTTGTATTGACTATCGGTTACCAGCCAGAAACTGCGGCGAATTTGCTGGTAATCATCATCCAGCGGAGCTTGCCGGATGCCACTGAACATCCCTGCCATTCCGTTTCCCAAATCACGTATCGAAACATAGTTACTATTGTCGAGGTCGTAGCTCCCCACCCGCACTTCAACCCCGATCAATCGCATACGCGCCGGTTGTACCTGAGTCAGGCTTCCCAAAGTGGCAGAAACTGTACTCTGGTTGATTTCGTCCATACGATAGGCGAGGAAATAAGGCTTATCCATTTTCTGAAGTTGAAGCTGAGAAACGGACCGTCCCAGTTCATCTTTCATCGCTCGCATGACCACATCGTCCTGGGCTTGGGCGAAGGCAGCAATCAGGAAACAAAATGCAACGAGAGCTCTTGGGATCCTCAAACGCCTGGCGTGGGCAAAGGAACTCGTAGTGTTTTTCATTTCGATTCCACCGACGGTGACGGCAGGAATGGGAGACGTTCCTGCGATTTTTCTTTGCGCTGGACTTCGATCTGCGAAATAAGCAGCCCCGGCGACGTGGCAGAAACGGGCACCCATCCCGACTCCGCACCGCAGACGCCGTTAAAAACTGCAGTTTGGTCGTCGGCGGCAACGATTTTGCTAAAAGCAATCAGCGGTGTACCGATCAGGTCCACGCCTCGCACCAGTTCTTCTTTTCCATCTGGATAAATGCGATAGACGATCGTGGGCAGCACATTAAATGCGTTAGGCAACATGCGCTGCGTAAATGTAAAGCCACCCTCGATGTCGTCGAAAAACAAACCGTATGGCTTATCCGCGGCTTTGACCTGTTCGATCAGCAATCTCTTCAGCTCGGTGTGGGATACCTGCTTGGTGGATTCCACGATCAGATTCGATTGCCGGGCTACAACATGGAATCCCTGTTGGCGTCGCCCATGTCCGTTAGAGCGATCGAAGCCCTCGATCGGCGTTCGTGACATCAGAAAGTTTCGAAGAATTCCCTTGTCTACGACAGTGACGCGACGGGCTTTCACGCCTTCGTCATCATATGGATAGTATCCAACCAGATCAGTACCCGCCAAGGTTTTGACCGTCGGATCGGAATATACCGAAAGGAATTCGGGAAGGACAGACTGATTGACCTTCTTCTTAAAGGTTTGCGCTTCGTCTTCATTCTTCTGACGCTGGCCCTCGATACGATGACCGAATATCTCATGAAAAAAGACCGCGCCCGAACGTCCGGAGAGGATCGCCGGCCCGGTGTATGGATCTGCGACCGGTGCTTTCACCAGAGCAAGCAGCGTCTCCACCATTCGATTCACATTTTTCTGAATTGTCGTGTCGTCTGGTAACCCATCAAGGTGGAATGACATGTAAGTCTGGTTGAGCGGCAGTTCCATGCCGTCGTCTGCTTTGGCCGTCGCAGAAATAATGATGCGGTAAAAAGGTGACGACATTTGGATCTGGCTTCCATCGCTGCTCACATATCGCCGGGTCTCAATTTCAGCGCTTACTTCAGCGTTGTTCTCAACAATTTCCTTGTGGCCGTTGAAGGCAGCAGTGAAGCTGCGAAGCTTCTGTTCCCATTTGGCGATGTCAAATGAGAAAGGTGCGGGGCTCTCAGTGTAAATCTCTGCTCCTTCATGCGAAAAGTCTCCTGAATGGTCCTCCGCTTCAACCTTAACCTGAACATTTGCCTTTACCTTCTGGAGACGTTGAACGGCATGCCGGTACTTTCTTTCTGTCTCACGCCAGAGCGCGACTCGAAGTGCGTCAGGATCATCGTCCAATGGAATCTTCGCGCGGTCAGATTGATCGAACCCATCCCCAAGTCCAGTTCTGTCCCGAATTGGATGGGTACTGTCCAGTGAAAAGTCTCCAACCCGCAGGTCAATATCGAGGAGTCGCGTCGCGCGGTCCAAACTTCCGGTCAACGCGCCAAATGAAGCCGAAAGAGTGATCGCGCGGTTATCGGTCAACTGGTAGGAAAGGAAATAAGGGGGAGTAGGTGTCTTTTTGAAATTCTGCAGCGAGCGATTTAGCTCTTGCTGCATCACTTTCAGCAACGGGTTGTGCGGAGGCTGTGCCTCACAAAACATACAAGAAAATGCCAGAAGTGCAAAAAGGCCGCATACGTTGCGGAGAGAATTCACGGAGACCTCTCTTACTTAATTCAAGTTCCTGGGCCCGTGGCAAGGATGCTATTAAGTCCCGGCCAGATTTGGAGACACAGTCTAACATTTCGACTCAAATAAAGTGTGGATGTCTTGGTAATTCCAAAAACACCTTCGTCACTTGAAATGAACCGTTGCCCTGTCACTAAATCGCGACGCTTATACCTCCATTCGAGATTTGCAGCGCGAACTGAGCTCGACAAGGCCCTGGATGGGAGGCAACTTCATTGTCGGTACTTACTTTGTTCTTTCACCAACCGCAAGATCGAACTCTGAAAACCCAGCCATTAGATCCTCGGAACACATCCAATTTGGGTGTGATATCGCACTCCGCCCACTCAACATCTTCCTTTGCACAATCTCTCTGATTGCCTTATACTATCTAACTAACTGGTTAATTAACATGACTGCCGCTCCAGCAAAAACCCAACTCGGTTCCCGCCGCCAACCCGAGGAGAGCCGAGCCGCCATTCTTAAGGCGGCAATACAGGAATTTTCTAACGAGGGCATCGCCGGCGCGCGGACCGACGCAATCGCTCGCGCCGCCAAGGTCAATAAGGCATTGCTTTATTACTACTTCAAAGACAAAGAGGCGCTTTACGGTGCGGTTCTGGATCAGGTTTTTGGCGGGCTTCGAAAAGCGGTTGAGCGCGAATTGGATCGCGATCTGCCGCCGCGGGAACGGATACTGGCCTATGTGGGAGCGCACTACGATTACGTCGCCAGCAACCCCAGATTTCCCCGGGTTGTCCAGGCCAACATGATGTTGGCTGGAGGCAAGTCGCGTGAACAGTTTGCGCGGATCGCGAAGAATTACCTGGTACCGATGCTGAAAAAGATTAGCGATCTGGTCAAGGAGGGGATTGCCTCGGGAGATTTCCGGCCGGTGAATCCATTTCATTTCATTACCACCATGGTGGCCACGATCGTTACATACTTCACTCAGGCTCCCATGATGAGCCTGATCAACGGCATCAACGCGCTGTCACCGGAAAATGTGGCCGCGCATCGCGAAGCCGTACTCGACTTTATTGCTGCTGCGTTGTTTACCCAGAAACCTGCTCGCAAAGGAGTCAGACGGTGAACGCGAGAAACAAGATATTCATTCTTCTGGGAATCATTGCCGCGTTTTCGCTGGCCTACTATCTGATTTCCACCCCACGGTCCAGGGATCTGGTCCTAATCGGTACCGTAGACTCCAACCAGGTGATGGTCAGTCCGCAAATCTCTGGCCGGTTGCAAAGATTGCTAGCGGATGAGGGAACACAGGTGAAGCAGGGCGAACTTATCGCGGTGCTCGACCCCTCGGAACTCGAAGCCGAAGAGCGGGCCGCAGCCGCCACCATCGGCAGCCTTCAATCCAAGGTGGCGGAAACGCGCGCCACGCAGCAGGCCACTCAAGGTTCAACGACCAGCGGGGTTGCCAACGCCCAAGCGCGGCTGCAGTCTACCAGGGCGCAGTTGCTGCAGTCTGAAGCAATGTTGCAGCAAGTGCAAAGCAACAGTCAACGGACGATCGCCTTGGCGCAATCTGGTGTGGCGTCGGAGCAAGAAAAGGTTCAGGCGGAAACCAACCTCCAAGCTCAGCGGGCAACAGTAGAAGCTTTGCGTGAGCAAGTAGGCGCCGCACAGGCCGAACTCAACACGGCGGTCGCGAACACTCATCAGGCACTTGCCGCCACAAGCACGGTTCAGTCGACTCGAGCGCAGGTCTCCAATGCTGAGGCCCAACTGAAGCAAGCCGAGGTGCGCCTCGGATATACGAAAATTTACACTCCGGTCACCGGGACCGTCTCGGTGCGCGCTGCCCGTGAAGGCGAAGTTCTCACAGCCGGACAGCCAATCGTGACGATTGTTGATCTGGGCGATACCTGGGTGCGCGCGGCGATCCCAGAAACAGAGGCGGACCATATTGGACTGGGGGACACTCTAAGAGTCCGGCTCCCCGGTGGCACTGAGACAAATGGAAAAGTGTTTTTCAAATCCGCTGAGGCAGACTTTGCTACGCAGCGGGACGTAAGCCGCCGCAAGCGAGACATCAAGACCATTGTGCTGAAAGTCCGGCTCAACAATCCCAACGGAGCCTACGTTCCCGGCATGACGGCAGAAGTTCTGGTGTCGCCAGATCGCTTGGCAGGAAAGCCTGCGAAGGAAGCGCGTGTGGGCCAGCCATGATTGCCGACCTCAATCCCGCAAGTAGCCCTGTGGAGAACGCCTCCCCTGGGGCGGTCCCTAACGCTATCGAAGTTGACCACCTCATCAAAAAATACGGCGACTTCACGGCGGTGGATGACGTCTCCTTCAACGTAAAAGAAGAAGAGATCTTTGGGCTGCTCGGACCGAACGGCGCAGGAAAGTCGACCCTCATCCGGATGATGACGACGCTGATTCCGATCACCGGGGGCGCCGCTCGAATTGCTGGGCACGACGTAGCCAAAGATCCTGACGCTGCGCGTCGCGTGATTGGAGTCATCCCACAGGCGCTCACTAGCGACATCGACCTTACCGTCGAAGAGAACATGAGCATCTACGCAAAACTCTATGATGTTCCCGCGAAGCGGCGCAAAGAGGCAATCGCCGAACTGCTGGAACTGGTCGATCTCACCAAATGGCGCGGAGCGCAGACCAAGACACTCTCTGGCGGAATGCGCAGGAGACTAGAAATTGCCCGCGGCCTGGTACACAGTCCACGCATTTTCTTTCTCGATGAACCGACTACAGGTCTCGATCCGGTCTCGCGGGTTGCGGTTTGGGAGATGCTCACCAACATCAAGAAAACCCGCCAGCTAACCATCCTGATCACGACGCATTACATGGACGAAGCGGACCGCCTCTGCGATCGCATAGCCATCGTCGATCATGGAAAACTGGTAGCGCTCGACGCGCCCCCTGCGTTGAAGGCAAGCGTCCCAGGATCGAACGTGATCGAGGCGCAGTTCGAGAATGCGCCGTCCGATTGGGAAGCCAAACTCCACAGCATGCCGGACGTAACCTCCGTTCAGCATGAGGGCGCAGGGATGTACCGCATTTTGACCGGAGACGGCTCGCGCACCACCACACAACTTGTGGAAATGGCAGTGCAGTCCAACACGGCTGTGAAATCGCTTTCGGTGCAGAACACAACGCTCGATGATGTGTTCGTTCACTACACCGGACGGCAACTGCGGGACGAACTCGTCAAGGCCCATGCCTTTGTCATGCCGCCCAGACCGGGGATGCAGCCATGAATCGTATGTTCGCCATTATCGAGCGCGAGTTGCGCAAGTTTTTCCGCTCTCCAGCCCTGATGATGGTTTCGTTAATTTTTCCGCTGGTGCAGTTGGTGGTGCTAGGAAACGCGTTTGGCGGGAAAATTCGCGACGCAAAGATGGGCATCGTCGATCAGGATGGCGGTACCCAGGCGCTGAGGATCCGCGAGGCCTTCGATTCCATCCGCGCCAACGTCCGCACTTTCGAGCCCATCTATTACAACAATGATAAGCAGGCGATGGAAGATGTCCGTAACGGTAAACTCGACGGCGCAGTCATTATCCCGCCGCAATATTCCCGGCGCGTCTACGAAGAAAATCATCCACGCATCGCGCTGGTGGTCGACAACAGCGACAACTTCATGAGTTCCACGCTCGAGGAGAAAATGAGCGAACTGACTCAGGCTCTCAATGAGCCCACCATCGAACCACGTCTCTTGCAAAAGACTGCGCTCGACGTTGTCGAACTTTACCCTTACATCGAGTACATGAAGTTTCTCCTGCCGGGATCGATCACGCTCGCGATCTTCATGTCGGTGATGATCGGCGGCGGCATGCTGTACATTGACGACAAGGCGCGGGGAGTTCACGAAGGATACCTGGTTACGCCGATCACCAAGGCGGAACTGGTCTTTGGGCTGAACGCCGCGAGCGCCATGAAAGCAGTGCTGACCGGAACCATCATCACGGTGGTCGGGTGTCTGCTCTCCGGTGTAGGAACGCTGTTCAATCCCCTGACGGCTTTGGGCCTGGTGTTGATGGTAGTGCTGACCGCCGTGTCACTGAACACAATGATGTTTCTGATGATGGTACGAGTGGAAGATCCTCTGGTACCGCGGGCCACCTTCGGCATTCTGAACACATTGTTGTTTTTCCCTAGTGGAGCCATTTACCCAATCCAGGCATTCCCTTGGTGGCTGCGTGCAATCGCCAATATCGATCCATTCAAATTCGCGGTACACGGATTTAAATCTCTTCTGCTTAAGGAAGCCGGATTCACCGCCATCTGGCCGGACATCATGTACCTGTCTCTATTTGCTATCGTGACCCTCGGTTTAGCCGTCCCGCTATTCAAGCGAACACTGTGAGGCGGGTCCAGGGACAGGCCTCTGACCCTGAAGCGAGTGCAACTTCACAAAAGTCTCCCTTAACGTGTTTTTCGGGAACTTTTACCCTAGCCGAGCAATCCATTATGCTTAGAGCGCTATGACACTGATGGATGCCCAGCAATTCGATGAAGCCCGGGCGCGACGCCGCAAGATTAAAATCGCGACGGCCATATTTGTGGTTCTGGTTTTAGCCTGGCTGATATGGACCTACCGCAACTACCCGGAAGAGCGGGTCGTCGACCACTTCTTTGCCGCCCTCCAAAAACAAGACTACGACGGTGCGTACGGCATCTGGATGCACGACCCTGAGTGGAAGCAGCACCCAACAAAGTTCACGCAGTATCCATACAACGAGTTCTACCGCGACTGGGGCCCGGGCGGTGAGTGGGGACTGGTGAAGTCGCACGAGATTTACGGTTCGGCCTCGCCCAAGGGCGGCGGCAGCGGGGTGATTGTAGAGGCCATCGTCAATGAACGCGCCGAACATGCGCGCCTTTGGGTGCAGAAGGACGATAAGTCGCTCACGTTTTCACCATACTGAAAGGGCTCCAACCAAGAGGGACACTCAGGTTCGCTAGGGAAACTACAGTGGCCTTCGTGGTTAGAGCAGTTGGACTTTGTCACGCATTCTGCTTAAATCGTTTAAGGTACCCGGAAATTCCTATCTGTGATCGACATTCACTCTCACATTATTGCCGGCGTCGACGACGGCGCCAAAACCTGGGAAGTTGCCCAGCAAATGTGCCGGATGGCGATCGCCGACGGGATTGAGCACATGGTCGCCACGCCGCACGCCAATGACCGCTACGTCTACGACCGCCAGGAACTGAGCAAGGCTCTGGATCATCTTCGCGCGCTAACCGGGGGCAAGCCTAGGCTCAGCCTGGGATGCGATTTCCATCTCTCGTATGAGAACGTTCAAGATGCCCTGGCCCATCCCAACCGGTACATCATCGACGGCACCCAATACATGCTGGTCGAGCTTAGCAACTACGGAATCCCGCAGCAGATCGAAGGTTATTTTTCGAAGTTGGGCGACCAAGGAATTCGCGCCATCATCACACACCCGGAACGCAATCCAATCTTGCAGCAGGACAGGCAGCGCATCCTGCGGTGGGCGGAGCAAGGCTGCATTGTCCAGGTGACTGCTTCCGCATTAACCGGGTCATGGGGAGAACGCGCATGGAGCACTGCCGCATGGCTCTTCGAGCATCAAGCGGTTCACGTGCTCGCCACCGATGCCCATGACACCAAGAATCGTATTCCGGTTCTTTCGACCGCGCGCAAGGAAGTGGAGGAAGTGTATGGTCGCGAACTGGCCGATGCTTTAGTGGACAAGAATCCACGGGCTATCGTAGGCGGACAGCCCTTACCTTACTTTCCCAATCCAATTCTTAACTAGTGATTTTGCGGCTGAGATTGACCGTCTGACTGGTCGGTCGAGGCTGCGGTGTGCGGTTTGGCCGGGGACGAGGTCATCGCTGTCTCGGGATTCAATAGATGGTCGTGATCGGGCCCGAGTCCAAGATTGATCAACGCCCGCGAGTCGGGAACGACCTTAGTCTGCCAGCCGTGATCAGCCTGATATTTTTCACACGCCCGCTGGGTGTTGCTATCCCATTTTCCCGTGGCGTCCCCATCCAGATAGTGCTCCCGGATCAATGCTTCCTGAATTGCCTGCGTACGCGAGTTGTCGATTTTTTGCTGTCCACGCTTTTTGGCCCGTGCTAGGCCACGAGTCCGCTTGATCGACTTCTTCTTGCCATTGGTCGAGGCAGTCGTGAGCGAAGACGTGGATTTTGGCGTGCTGGTCTGGCCAAAACAGACCCCTGCCAGCAACAGCAAACCGAAAACCGCGACAGATCGTTTCTTCCAACTCAAAGGCAGACGCAATGCAGACTCCACGCCGAACAGATTACTTGCGGCTAGTACAAGAAGGGGAGATACCGAGACCTAAATCATCGCTCAATTCCGCTCTCTGAACCAGCCCCATCAGTCACCCGCGCCGGTTACGGAAGTGTACCGGCTAGGAAGATCGTGCCACCCTGCTGCCCGGCGCCGCGCTGCCGGACCAGGAACACTACATCCTGACCACTCTTCAATGCCGAGGCTGCTTTGGTGAACTCGTCTTCATTATTTACCGGTTGTTTGTTGACTTCGAGAATAACGTCACCACGTGATACGCCAATGTCCTCTGCGAATGATCCACTCTTTACTTCCTGCACGATCACCCCTTTTCCGGCAGGAATATCGAGGCGGTCGGCCATGTCTTGCGTGACTGGACGAACGGTCAGTCCCAGCTTGCTTTCCTTCGGACCCTCTTCGTCGCTGTTTTCTTCGTCGTCACCCAGGCGCGAGGCGTAGAGCTTAGCGCGATCGGCAACGGTCAACGTGGCATCCTGCTTCTTTCCATTACGGATCAAGCCTACGGTAACCTTGGTGCCCGGTTTGCGGCTGGCAATCTCTGATACCAGGGCATCGCCGTTCTTGATGTCTTTGCCATCGACCGAAATGATGGTGTCGCCAATCTTTATGCCGCCCTGGTCGGCCGGGCTGCCGGCTGTAACATCGGAAACCACAACGCCGGACCCGCTGCCATAAACGCGAGCGATTGCCGGATTTTCCTGCGCGTTGAACATTACCCCAATCGATCCGCGCGCCACTTTATGGCCGGGCCCGATCAGCTGGTTGTAAACCTGGGCGATTGTATTTGAGGGCATGGCAAATCCCAGCCCTGCGTAAGAATTGGTTTCGGTAAGAATTGCCGTATTGATACCGATGATTTCGCCAGCCATGTTGACCAGCGGCCCACCCGAATTGCCGGGGTTGATGGCGGCATCGGTCTGAATGAATGACTGGAACTGGCGGTTGGGGACGATGCTCCGTCCAATCGCTGAAACAATTCCTGCCGTGACTGTCTCCTGCAGCCCAAAGGGACTACCAATCGCGATGACCCAGTCCCCAACCTGCATGCTGTCGGAATTGCCCAGCTTGGCGGCAGGCAACGGTTTGCTGACATCAATTTTTATGACAGCGAGATCGGTTTCCTGATCGCTTCCTATGACCTTGGCATCGTGCGAGACGCTTGGCGGATCGTCTTGCAGCTTCACCCGGATGCGATCGGCTTTTTCCACCACATGGCGATTGGTAAGGATGTAGCCTTTGGGATCCACAATGACTCCAGACCCCAGCGACTTCTCTCGAACCGAGCCGCCATTCCCCCCCTGTCCTCCCTGACCGCCGAAAAAGCGGTCAAAGAAATCCTCGAATGGGTTCTGATCGTCATCCGGTTGCTGCTGCTGACCACCGCGTCGGCGGGTATGCGGTGACGTCTTTATCACCGACTCCGTGTTTATATTCACCACGCTGGGCTCTAACTGCTTGGCCACCTGGGAAAACTGATTGGAAAGTTGCTGCGGAGATGGAACCGTCAGCGGAGTGGCGTCAGAGGACTTCGTGTTCTTCTCTTGTCCCTTCACCCCAAAGGAAATAACCGTTCCTATCAGGATTCCGAGCGCCAGAGTGGCCAAAATCGAGAGAGTGGACGCCAAACGGTGGGCACGAATGCGGGCCCAAAAAGCGCTTACGCGCGGCTCCATAGGCTGACTTTCCTCCGTAAACATAAGAACCCCAAGATTATACCTTTTCCACCAGTGAAGAGCCGGTTTCAACCAGTTCTTTAGTTAGACGCGAAGCCGACCCAAAAGTGTTGTAGCTGGGGCAGATGTTGTGGAATCCCCTGGAGAGTCTCGGGTTTCATGCCACAAAAATATAAGGTAGGCCTCGTACGAGGCCTACCTCTTCTCGTGGGTTCCTCAAGCGGTGGAGGCCGCTTTATGAGGTCAGGTAAGTTGACAACAAAATACCGCCACTCGAAACGTTGCGCAATCGTATGAAAATACTAGGTTGACGCACTCAAACCTCTGCCTTCCACGGCTTCATACTGCTTACCTGTCAATACATTCTTGAAGTCTTCTTCCCGCCCGCTTGGCCACTTGATGATCACTTGCTCCACGGTGTCGCGCTTGGCCACGCCAAAGGTCAACGGCAACTCGGACTGCGAAAGATAACTCGACCCTGTCTTCACCATGCGCACTTGAGATTCACTGCCGTAGTGTATCTGTACCGTGGCGCCAATCGCATCCCGATTGGATTTCGTTCCCACCAGGTGAAAGCGCAAGCTGCGATTTCCACCCAATTGATCATTGCGATAAAGATATGCAGGACCATTGTTAGTTGTGATCAGCAAGTCCAGATCTCCGTCGCGATCAAAATCTCCATAGGCCATGCCTCGCCCGACCTTGGGGCCCGCAAAGCCTCCACCAGCTGCAGGCGCAATGTCGTTGAACTTATTTCCTCCCTGATTCAAAAACAACTGCGGAGGCTGCGCATATCCCACATTGCCGCGAATATTCCGCACGGTCTCATCGATGTGACCATTGGCCACGGCAAGGTCCAACCGCCCATCCAGATTCGGATCGAAAAAAACGCACCCAAATCCCAGCCGGTCTTTTGATGCTAAGCCCACACCGCTTTGGGTGGCGATATCGGCGAAGCCATCTTTCCCCGCCGACCTGTACAGTCCAACCATCTCGTTATCGAAATTAGTGATGGCTACTCCAGCAGTGCCGGAATTTTCAAAATCTGCAGTGTCGACGCCCATGCCCGCGCGCGCCTTTCCCTCGCTGCTGAAGGCGAGTCCGGCTTCAACAGCAACATCTTTGAACGTGCCATTGCGTCCATTGCGATAAAGCTTGTTGGGCTGAGTGTCGTTCGCCACCAGCAGATCGGGCCAGCCGTCACGGTCATAGTCGAACATGGCCACGCCCAACGACTTCGAACTGCTGTCAAAGATCCCGCTACTGGCTGTAACGTCTTCGAAAGTTGCGTTGCCGCGATTGTGGAACAGCCAACAGGTCTCTCCGCGATAAGCCTCCGGCGTGCAATAGGACTTGTGCTTCCCATCCAGGCTGCAGAAGACATCATGCTCCGGCGACCACTTCACGTAGTTGCAAACAAACAGATCGAGAAGGCCGTCGCCATCAAAATCGAACCACAGCGCGGAAGTGCTGAAGCCATGCCTTCCACCCAAGCCGCTGGACCTCGTTACATCTGTAAATGTCCCCTTCCCCGTGTTCTGGAATAGCCGGTTCTGGCCTACGCAGGTCAACAGAATGTCAGGAAAACCATCGTTGTTATAGTCGCCGACCGCGACACCCATGCCGTACACTTCGAGATCGAGACCAGCCTTGCGGGTGACATCAGTGAAGGTTCCATTGCGATTGTTGTGATAGAGGCGCAGGGTGCTGCGGGTGCGCTTGTGCTCGGGCCAGTCCATTCCGTTGACCAGCAGAATGTCCTGCCAACCATCGGCGTCGTAATCGAGAAAGGCACAACCGGAACCCAGCGTCTCGGGAAGATACTTTCCGCCGAAAGCTCCACTGTTGTGGTGGAATTCAAGCCCAGATTGTTTAGTGACGTCTACGAAGCGAAAGCCGGGGTTGGAATCGACAGCACCAGAAAATGGGTCAAGCCCGGACGCAATTGCCAGCCCTCCCATTCCCCATAAAAAAGAACGACGGTTCACGGAATGTTTACCAGCCCATTGCGGATGGCGTACACCACTAGTTCGGCAGTCTTATGAATGCCGAGTGCGTCCATCATGTTGGCGCGGTGGGCGGCCACGGTGTTGGCGCTCAGATCGAGCTGGGTGGCGATTTCTTTGTTCGACTTGCCATCAACGATGAACTGTAAGATTTCCAGTTCGCGCTGGGTTAAACCGTAGTCACGCTCGCCTTTTAGCGAAGTAGTCTTAGCGATGCGCGCGTCGAGAACAGTTTCTCCAGCGGCCACCCGCCGTATGGCAGAGCCGAGCTCCAGGTCCACGGCATTCTTCAGGACGTAACCTTTGGCTCCGGCGTCGAGCGCCTGGCGCACTAGCGTCTCCTCCTCATGCATGCTCAGCATCAGGATCAGCGTATCCGGTAGCGCTTCCAGAATTTGCCGAGTCGCTTGCAGTCCGCTTAGGTGGGGCAATGCACAGTCCATCAGCACAACTTTGGGGTGAAGCTGTTTCGCGAGCTTGACGGCCTCTTCGCCATCGCCCGCTTCGCCCGCCACTTCCATGTCAGGCTCGTCCTCCAGAATGCGGCGAAAACCGCGCCGCACCAGGCTGTGGTCATCCACAAGCAAAACCGAAATTTTTTCTGGCATCGGCCTCTCCATCACATTCGTGTAGATACCTAGCTTTGCTACGTCTCTTCTGTGCATCGTACCGGCCAAGGACGTAACGAAGTTAGGTTTCTGCCCTAGGCACTCTTAACCGAACCAATGTCCCACCTTCGGCAGGTTGCAGGAATTCAATGCTTCCGCCCAGCAACTCGGCCCGTTCACGCATTGCAACCAGACCAATTCCTTGGCGATTCTGTCCCGGAATCATTCCTCTCCCGTGATCCTCTATTTGTAACTCCAATGACCGGGGCAGGAATGTCAATCTTACCCACGCCCGGTTCGCGCCGGAGTGGCGGCCAACATTGTTCAAAGCTTCCTGCAGCACACGATACACGTGTACCGCGGCATTGCCATCAACGGAAAAGGTCTGCCCGGATTTTTCATACGATATCCCAATTCCCATCTGCCTTTCCACCGTGGGCAGATACCAGTCGAGAGTGCTCTCAAGTCCCAACTCGTCGAGCATCACTGGATGCAGCGCCTGAGAAAGGCTTCGAACTTTATCAAGTGTGTTCTGCGCGATGTCGCGTACCTCAGAGAGATCCACGCGTATCGGCGAATCTGGCGGCAGATGTTTGCCGGCGCGCCCGAGCATCGATCCCATTGCGGTCAGTATCTGTCCGAATTCGTCGTGAAGTTCTCGGGAGATTGAGCGCAGTGTGGATTCCTGCGTGGAAATCAATTTCTGGGCTAGATCGCTTCGTTGCTCGGATAGCGTCGCCAGTCGCGCGAACAGGCGCCGATTAGATCGCATCAAGTACAAACTGGTCAGCACAATCGCAATCAAAGTCGCGCTAAGAAACAAGTAAACCTGCCGCTGCACACCGTCGTAGATCTCGCCAATACTAGCCGCTGCCTGCTCTTCGCTTTCGTTGTTCTGCACCAGTAACCGGGCGACAGTATTGCTCAAACTTGCCTGGCGAGCCTGCAAGGATAGCCGGATCTGCTCACGGGCATGGGACTCTTTCCCTTGTTTCCCGAGTGCGAATGTGCGCTCGGCTGCATCCCAGAATTGCGCCAGCGAATTTCTTAAATACTGGCGCTGTTCAGGCGTGCGTCCCGCAACTGCGGCCTGCTCTTCCAGACGCACCGCATCATCGAGGTCTGCGCGAATACGTTGAAACTGTGCTACCCATGCGGTCAGCGGATAGGGCTCGTCATTGTCCAGCATGTCGCGCATAGCGAGTCCCAGCGAGTTGAGGTCATCTTGGATTCGCAGAAGTTGAAGGGAATCTCTGCGATTGCGTGCGACCAGGTTGTTTTGCAGTTCGCGCAGGCCAGTGATCTTCCGCGTGATATAGGCGGAATAGGCGACCACCGCCGCCAGCGTGATGATCAGTCCCAGGATGAGGGCCGGAGTCGGCGACCGGCCAGGAGCAAGTGCGCGCTGCACGCCTGCGAGAATACAACGATGAGGAGATTAGAGCTACTGGGTGAGCCTCTGCTCGACTAATCCGACTTCTGCTTGGCTCCGTCCATACTTTCGGGAAATGACTTGAACGAGGCTTCTATAGGTGTCGAGGTGGTTTTCTTGTTGGCGTCGGTGCTGCTGCGGGTGAGTGTTCCCTTCAAACGGTAATAAGCCTCGTCCCCCGGGGCCTTGCCTTCGCCGCGCTCGAATGCTCCCTTGAAATCAAACCACACACCGTGCACCGTCTGAGTGCTGAAGGTCAGGTTGCTGCCGTTGAGTTTTCCGTCCTTGAAGAAATGATCGAGGAAGGCATCCTTCTCATTATCGGCATCGCCATAGCGCGAGATAAATCCTGTCACCTTGCCGGCTTCTTCGACGGTAATTTGCACGAACTCGCCCTCTTTCAGGAAAGAATATGTCCCTGAGTAGTTGGGAGGTGGTGCAGTCTGGCTCAAAAGAGTGCCTGCGATCATCGCCAGCGTCAACCGGAAAAGCAGCTTTTGCATGGTTGCTATTAAAGCATGGAACGGCGAAGCAGCAACCAGAAAGGACACTCCAGGACCACGCAGACAATCCTTCGTGGTTGCTGCCTTTGCCAGGCGCCTAAACCGTTCGCTAGCAAGTTATAATCAAGCCCTGGTTAGTAATGAGACTGGGTTTAGAAGTAGAGGAGTCGGTACTAGAACCGGTGGTTTCCGCGCCGGTTTTTTTGGTGGAATTAGAGCCACGACCGACGGCATTCTTCCGCAACCTGCGGGACCTCTTCTCGACGCCCCGCCAGCCGGCACTGCGCCTTGCTTCCCACCCTGCTGCCCCTTGGCCGGATGTATTTGTTCGCCGATCCCTGCCGTGGGGCGGTCTCAGCACCTCTCTGCTCGTACACGTTGCTGTGATCGCCGCCATACTGAGCCTAGTTCGGTTGTTTCCGGAGCGACCCGCGATCGTCGACCACCCAGTGTTAACCCACCAGGATGTGATCTACTACACCCCGGCGGAATATCTGGCGCAGCTCGACACCGGCCATGCACCGGCGGAAAAAGCAGAAAGGGGCGATCCAGAATTCTCTCCGCAGCCCATCATTTCCGTCCCGCCACAGGCGGACAATCACGTCCAGACCATTGTTACTCCGCCAGCTGTAAAGCTGGACCGCGACGTCCCCATGCCGAACATTGTCGCCTGGTCACAGACGCAGCAATCGGTCCCTCTCGGAGCCACCGCGCGTAATGCAGCCGATCTCAAAGCGCCCGCACTGGCCGCTGATTCTGTCGTTGCTCCCTCGCCTGAGGTGAAGAGGCCTCTTGATCGCCCCTCGCAATCTCTATCGACCGATGTGGTAGCCCCAGCGCCCGAGGTAGCCCTCGCAGGTGGACGCAAAGCGATACAGGCTCCGCAAGCGACCGTGGTCGCACCGGCCCCGCAGGTGAATGCGGAAAACACCCGTACGCTCGGAGACCTAAACATAGGACATCCGGAGTTCGTCGCTCCGGCGCCGCAAATACCGATGGCGGAACGTAGCGTGACCGCCCGCATCGGCCCCTTGGCTGCAGGCACGAACGCGGTACCCCCTCCTCCATCTGTTGAGGCGTCAGGTGGTCAATCCGGTGGCGGGCGGGTGATCGTGCTTAATGTGCGTCCGCTGGCGCCCCACACCGCAACTGAGGTTCCGGCAGGTAACCGGCGCGGCAGTTTCGCCGCGACCCCGGAGGGGAATCCGGGAGCTCGCGGCACAGCTCCGGCCGAAGGCAAGAGCTCAAGGGCCGAAGCCGGTACCAGATCAGGACAAGGCTCAAACACTGGAGTCGGTAAGCCGACTGATGCACCTCCGGGTCTCTACGTGGGTTCGGCGCCTAAGGGGGCCACGACGACCGCCACCACGGGCAACAATCCTTTCGACAGCGCCCGCATGATGGCGAGCATCACGTCACCCAGGGTGAGCAGTGCTCCCACCCACCCGGCGAACGAGGTTGACAATCCGACTCCGCTGGATCGTCAGGTCTTCGGCAACCGCAGGTTTTATCGCATGAACTTGAATATGCCCAATCTAAATTCCTCAGGCGGAAGCTGGATTGTGCGTTTTGCAGAGTTGAAGGACGACGGCCAAGAGAGTGATCTCAGCTCGCCAGTGGCGATCCAAACTGCCGACCCTGCCTATCCGTTGGAACTCATGCGCCACAATGTACAGGGAACGGTGACACTCTACGCGGTCATCCATAGCGACGGATCAGTCAGCGATGTGAAAGTGCTGCAGAGTGTCGATGATCGTCTGGACGGCTTCGCCACCGCTGCACTGACGCGCTGGAAGTTTCGTCCTGCCACCAAGAACGGGACTCCGGTCGCGCTGGAAGCGATCGTGGTGATTCCGTTCCACCCCTCTAGATCAAGCTTGTAGGAGACGAGATGGGTAGAAGCGTAATTCCACCACTTCTCTCCATCAACAAGAAATGCCCTGCCGCCCTAGCGGCAGGGCGATGGTGATCACAACAGCTACTTCTCAAGGAGTACAACGTTGGCGTTGGCATTGCCGGGACCACCGTCAATGACCACTACCTTATTCGAAGAGATCAGCAGCGCCGGGTTGCCACCGATAACCGCCGTGCCGTCCGCATTCACCGTAAGGGGGGACGAAGATTTAAGATCGATTGCAATGCCGGTGGTCGAGCTTAGGTCGAGCGTGAGCGTTGCATTACCCGCCCCATCGGGAGTCGCCATTCCGACCTCAGCAGTTGCCGCATTGCTGGCCACCGTATCAGTGCCGAAGAAATAGGTTCCCGACAACGAAGAAGCGCTGAAGGGCGCGCCCGTCTGCGGTTCAAATTCTCCGGTCCCCACACTTGAATCGGTCGCCGCGATGAAGCCGGCGTTCGCTCCCGTCAAATAAAGCACCGGGGATCCGGCTGCAGCCAGCGTGGTTCTCCCATTCGCCGCGACAGTATAGGTTGTGGTCGCATTCTGGACCGGATTCACGGTGACTCCGTCCTGGTTATAGATGGATGCCGTGACATTCCCTACGCCATCGGCCGCAAGAGTCCCGATGGTTGCGGACCGCGTTCCGGAGTCAAGGCCCGCAGTGTGAAGCACCGAAACTCCGTGGAGGCTGGCGTTGGTAAAGGTTCCGCTCTGCAAGCGCAGTTCACCGCCCACCACCGGGGCAGTTGACGAAATCGCGTCCGTGGAAGCAATCAACGCTTCCGAGCTCGAGACCAGGTAGAAAGCGAAGTTGGTGGGGAATAATGGGGTAGCACTGAGGGTAAAGCTTCCTCGGCCGTTGGCCGACAAAGTAGAGCTAAGCGTTCCGATAGCGCCGGCTGCATGCGCCGCGGCCCCCGCATCGTCAACGTCGACTTCGCCATTGGTGAGCAGGGTGCTGCCGGCGGTGAGTGCGCCTGCTGCAGCGTAACGGGTTCCCACTGAGTTGGTTCCAACCAAGTTGAAGGCATAATTGCCGTTCAGGTTGGTGGCCATGGCGGCGGTGTCTTGTTTCAACAGGATTCCAGTGCCGCGAGTGCCCGTGCCAACCACATCATCGAACTGGATCAGCCGACCCTTGGCGGCAACGTTCGCCGTGACCTGGCCCAATGCGAAATGAAGTACGGTCGTGGTACTGCCCCCCTTCAGAGTCATGCAACCGCGATTGTCCGCCCCGACCGAATACGTGCTCGCCGTAGTGTCGAGATTGGCATGCGATGGCACGGCACCATTGACGTCCACTTCGCCGGCGGTAATTTTGCCGCCGCCATTAGCGGTAAACGAACCCACCATAAGGGTGCCGCCGGAGCTGTTGACACCTTGCAATCGGAACGCATATTTTCCGTTCAAAGCGAATTCATGACCCGAGCCAGTGCAGGCGGAGAGCGGCGAATCGGTAATGGAAATAAGGTTCGAGTCGGATTTAGTGGAGTCCGCAACTGAGGTGGCGGTGAGGGTTACGGAATTGTTCGGAGAAGCCGGCAGCGTAGCTGGCGGAGTGTAAATCACCAGTACCTCGGTTGCGCCAGTCAGAGTACCGCACGCCGGAGAACAATCCGCACCGTTGGCTTTCAGGGTCCAGGTCACGCCTTGGTGAGCGGTGTCGTTTTGTACCGCGGCATCGAATTCGACCGCTGCGGCCGCCGGAGCAATTCCCGCGCGTTTGTTGGTGATAGCAACCGAAATCGTGCTGGTAATGTTCATGGTAAACGCCTTGGTGGCGGTTTTGGCAGCCGAATCTTTCACTTGCATTGTGAACGAGGCGCCCTCTTGGGCCGAGGTCGGCGTACCCGAAATGGTCACAGAACTCGTAGTGCTGGTTCCGAGAGCAAGCCCGGCAGGGAGGGCTCCGCTACTCACGCTCCAGGTGTAAGGAGCGGTACCGCCTGTAGCAGTTATGGACGTTGTGTACGCCGTTCCGGTAGTTCCGTCGGGAACGGTGGTGGTGCTGATGGATGGCGACGTCTCAGGGGGAGTACTGCTATCGCCGCCACATCCTGCAAGAAATGCCGTAATGAACGCTAACAACAAGAATACGAACGGTGACCGATATTTCTGTAGAACGCGCATAGTCCTCCGGAAGAATTTAAGCCAACCAAGTTCTATTATTCGTGACCTGAGCTTCGGGAGGCTGAGGGGAAGCGCAGGCCGCTGGAAGTGTGATGCACGAAATCCGCGCACTTCAGCTGCAGGTGCCTCCGAAGTGGACCCACATTAGAACAGGAAGGACCATGCCACAACGTCACACGCGTAATACCGTCGCCCCTGTATGCCATTTGCAGAGAAGTACTTCGAACGTTTGCGGGAGCAGTGGGCACTAGTTTGAATAATTTAGAAGATTGCCCGGCCTGGACGGGTCGCAAACCCGTCCTCACGCCAGCTGGTCATCATGCTTTCAAATTGTGCAGGAACTCGTAGTTCACCTTGATTGCTTCCAGCGCCGGCATTTCTGTGAATGGCGGTTCCTGCTCAACGTAATACTGCTCGACCTCGGTCTTTTTCGCTGCGGCAAACACTGGCTTGTAATCGATGCCTCCACGGCCCAGCTCTGTCGGCGACGGCCGTTCAGCCTCGCCCAGGCTCAGTGACGGCGGACCTGCCTTGAACGCCTTGATGTGCAGCAGCCGATAGCGTTTGGGATACTTGTTAAGATACGCAACCGGATCGTATCCGGCGGCGGCCATCCAGCCGCAATCCAATTCCATCTTCACCAGCTCAGGATCGGTCGAACTCAACAATAGATCATAGGCAGTACTTCCTCCCAGCTTCTTAAACTCCAGATTGTGATTGTGATATGCGTACTGCAAGCCGTGCTTCTTGGCTTCCTCTCCGAGGGAGTTGCAGGTGTCGGCACTGCGCTTGTAGTCGTCCAGAGTCATGTCCTCGAGCGCTTTGAGGAAAGCCTTCATGTCCGGCTTACCGCTTTTGAAAGACTCCATTGCGCTGGGAGGCGGATTGAATGAGGTGATTACATATTTGGCGCCTACCTCCTGAACGAAATCCATGAACTGGGCCGGCGTCTTCGAGAAGTCGAACATGTGGGCGCTGCGGCAGGTGAGTCCGGCGTTGCTGAATGCAGAGCGAATTTCTGATGCCGGCTTCTTATAGGCATCAGCGAGTTCGACTTCCTTATAACCGATGTCAGCGATCTTCTTCAGTGTGCCGTTGAAATCTGCACCTAACTGTTCGCCCATGGTGTAAAGCTGAAGGCCGACAGGGCGGTTCAGGGGTTCCGCGCCAAGCAGATCGGCTTTGGCCATGAAGGCCGCGGCAATACCGGTATTAAGCAGGAATGCGCGACGGGTTTGCATGCGCGGGAGTCTACCACCTTCTCTAAGATTCGTGTAGAGACGTTGGTTCTCAACGGTATCGCTCGTGCCGCTGCAAGAGGCTGAAAGCTACTTCTCTACCCAACGCCGGAGAGCGTCAAAAGTGCCAGCAGAATTCGCCTCAATCCCAACTCGCGGCCGGTGCAATCAAACCACTCCTGCAAAGTGTGGGCGCCGCCTCCAGTCCCGCCACCCCCGATGGCGATAGCTTCCCGTCCCAAGGAAAGCGGAACGTTGGCGTCGGTAGAAGCGCGATGGATCTGCGCCGCATTGCCCAGGTAGGAGTCCACGGCCGTAATCGCTTGCAAAATGTGTGCGCTGGCATGCAGTTCACCGGCAGGGCGATTCCCAATGGGCACTACTTCACTGCTCAAACCAGAAGGCCGCCGCGACGCCAGTCCGCGTTTTTCTACGGCTTGGAGTTCCTCTTCTAGCGCTCGATCCAGCGAGAGGCGCAGAGAATCCTCCAGACGTTCCATCTCGGCAGTGGAAGTCGAGCGGATATCGATCCGCATACTTGCCGACTCAGGAATCGAGTTGACCGACGTCCCGCCTCTAACTACTCCGACATTGAAAACGGTTTTGGGTGAGGAGGGCACGGGGGTTTGAGCAAATGAGTTCATGGCGCGGGCCAGAACCAGAATTGGATTGGGAGCGCCGAAATCGCTCCAGGAGTGACCACCCGGTCCGCGCACGATCACTTCAAATCGGCGGCTACCCAACGCCTCGGAGACGATGGTATCGGAACCGGCCCCGTCGAGCACCAGACTGTAAAGAATTGTATCTTTCCATGGTGAAGCGGTGAACAGGTGCCGCATCCCGCGCAGGTCACCTTCGCCTTCTTCTCCAACATTCCCGACGAAAAGAATGGGCAGCGTGTGGGAAACCTGGCAAACCCGCATCGCGGCCGCCACCGCCAGCAAAGCTACTACGCCCGCCCCATTGTCGGAGACGCCTGGGCCGTATAGGCGGCTGCCGACCTGGCGAACATTCAGCGGCGTCCCCGCCGGGAACACGGTATCGATATGGGCACTGATGGAGATGCACTGCCGTCCAAGTCCCGGTCTGAGCCCAATTACATTCCCAACTTCATCGATCGTCACACCCTCAAGGCCCGCTTCCCGGAAACGAGCACTCAGCCACTCACTACGCGAGGCCTCACCAAAGGGCGGCGCAGGGATGCGGGAAAGCTCCAGCTGCCATTGCGCGATTTGAGCTTCTTGGGTGCGTACCCATCCGAGTGCGGCCCTGACTTGCGGGACACCCAACACGCGCGTCAGCGTTTCCGCTGCGCCATAGGCCAGATCGGGCAATCCCGCTCTTGAGTTGAGCGCCATGGTCATTGAATCTTACAACGGAGTTCAGTCACCCCACGGCTGCGGGCTAAATTTTCCCGGCAACTCCTGGAGGCTCCCGTCTATCTAACCAAAAGTAGGTCCGCAGCTCCCGCAAGCGTCCTTCTGAGCGGAGGAGGATGGAAACGGGAGCCGCGGCGCCTATTTGTCCTTTCTGCGCCCGGTTTCGCTACACTATTCCTATGCGAGTTTGCTTGCGGATCTCAAAATTCCTGCTTTTATTGAGCATTCTGTGTGTGACCCTTGCTCTCGGCGCATTTGCCGATGAGGGTCCGTTGGACACGGCCAAGCCCACCGGGATTACGGCGGAAGAGATTATTCGGCGTTTCGCCGCCAAGGAAAAGGAATTCAAGGACGCTCGCGACCAGTACACCTTCCGCCAGTCCGTAACCGTGCAAACCGTCGATGGCGATACCGTTACCGGTGAATATCGGGAGGTATTCGACGTCCAGTTCGACGACCGGGGCAAGCACCTGGAAAACGTCGTTTTCGCTCCCCAGTCATCGCTGGAAAACGGCGGAATTTCCATGTCGCCCGAGGACATCGACGATATCCGCCACAAGCTGCCATTCGTTCTGACTTCGGAAGACGTAGGCGAATACGACGTGCTTTATGTCGGCCAGCAACAGGAAGATGAATTGCACTGTTACGTCTTCGACATCGCCCCCAAACAGATCCAAGGCAAGAAGCGCTACTTTCAAGGCCGTATCTGGGTCGATGATAAGGACTATCAGATTGTAAAAACCTTCGGGAAGACCGTCCCCGAAACGCGGGTCAAGAAGAATGGGAAGGGAAACGAAAATCTTTTCCCCAAGTTTACCACCTGGCGGGAGCAGATTGACGGTAAGTATTGGTTTCCCACCTACACCAAGGCCGACGACATTCTGCACTTTCACACTGGCGATATCCACATTCGCGAAATCGTGAAGTACACCGACTACCAGCGTTTTGGATCGAACGTGAAGATTACCTATGAAGGTAAAGAAGTGCAGAAAGATCAGAATGGTCAGGAGAAGCCCGCAGATTCGAAATCTGAGGAAAAGCCGAAAGAATAATCTGTGCTGACCCGGAAACCACTCGCTGAAAATTGAAAATCGACTATCCGATACCTGAGGTATCGCCTAAGCTCCCCGCGATTGCTACCCGCAGCGCGCTGACGCTATACTGAGATGTCAATCGTCCTGTTAATGGGACATGGAGGTCTGTCTTCAGCAGTAGCGAGGACCAAATCCGGGACCCTGAGACCAGTCCAGCAGGCAAGCAAGCTTTCCTGGTCTCGTGGGTGAGCGGCGCTGTCGAAAGCCTGTTCGCCACCCTGTTCCCTGCCGATTGTTGTCTCTGCGGTTCCCCTCTGATCAAAATTTCCCGCCTGCCAGTTTGTGAAGATTGCCTGTCTGCCATGCGTCCGATCGCAGGTGGGGTCTGTTCCATTTGTGGCGAGTGCTTGGTGAGTCCCTATGCCTTCACTGCCGAAGGCGATGAGCCTCGCTGTGGCCTGTGCCGCAGGATGGCTCCTCCCTTTGACATGGCTGTTGCCTACGGAAGCTATGACGGTGGACTCCGGGAACTGATTCACCTTTTGAAGTACGAGCAAGTGCGTCCCGCAGCAAGAGTGTTGGGTCGGATGTTGCACGAGGCGATGGCAAGCCTGAAAGACTTACCGAACGATGCGGTCGTAGTTCCGATACCGCTTCACCGGAAAAAACTACGGCAACGTGGGTTCAACCAGGTGGAATTGATTGCCCGCGCCGCTTTGAAACTTGAGTCTCAACCGCGGCGATTGTTTTCGAACACCATCGAACGGCAGCGCGAAACCAAATCCCAGATCGGATTGACCAGCCATCAGCGCCGCGAAAATATGCGCGGCGCGTTTGTAGTGGCAAAACCAGCGCAGATTTCCGGACGCGAAGTGCTTCTGGTGGACGATGTCTACACCACCGGTACCACGGTTTCAGAATGCGCGCGGATTTTGCGGCGCGCCGGCGCATCTAAAGTATGGGTGGTCACAGTGGCCCGCAGCTTGAAGACAAATGCAACTTTCGCCGAAGTGAATGAAAGCGAGAATTCAGTCGCCATGGCTGCGGCAGGTTGAATCGGTTGAGATATGTCGAGCACCTGGGACAATTCAGCGTTTGAAATGGCCCGCAGCGGCCTGATGCCAGTTGCGGCGGCCCCGGCCTACGCGGAAAACGAGCGCCCCGCGCTGCACGCTCCCGTCCTCGTACTGAATGCGTCCTACGAACCGATCAATGTCTGCGCTGCCCGGCGGGCAATTGTCCTAGTACTCAAGGGAGTAGCCATGACCGAGGAGGAGAACGGACACTTCCTACACGCGGCCCGAATGGCGATTCGTCTGCCCTCGGTGATCCGCCTGCTGGAGTATCGTCGCATCCCCCACCAGACCCGTGCTCTATCGCGAAAAAATATCCTGCTGCGCGACCGCAGTACTTGCCAATATTGCGGCGATGTTACCCCTTCTGGTGAATTGACTCTAGATCATGTGATTCCACGTTCGCGCGGAGGACTCTCCACTTGGGAAAACCTGGTGGCATGCTGCCACCGCTGCAACCGCCACAAGAGCAACCAGCTTCCTCACGAAGCAGGGATGAAATTGATGCGCGAGCCGCGGGCTTTCAATCTCCACACCAGCCGCCACATCATGCGCTTGATGGGATCTGATGACCGCTGGCGGAAATACCTCTTCTATTGATGGCTTTGAGAACCGGGGCTCGGCTTGGCATCCTCGCCTCCAACCGCAGACTCAGGACCGGTTAGTCTCGCGCATCTCAAAACGTAAGATCGCCGGAAGCAGTTCCGGCAACGTGCTGAGCGCAACAGCAACAAGGGCACAAGGAATCTCTCAAAGGAATTACGCCAACGAGAAGAATAGCCTTTATAACTTCCGCACCTCTTACAACGGTACTGATAGGAACACACGAGCCCCTCCCGTTTGTCGGGATACTTCAAGCGTGCTGATCGGTGCGGCCTTGGGTGCGAATACCGGCGAGCACGGTTGTACTGTCTCATACCAAAAAGTTGTCAAAAACTAACGAAGTGCATTCATCCTGCAAAGCTGCGATGATCCCCTACACCTTGTAATCTGCTCCGCGCGCGTGCTAAGGTGCGCGGGTTTGTGATTTGTTGCGTCAGCAAAGGATCTCTATTCCGATGAGTAACCAATCTCCAGCAGTTACCCCCGACAAGCCCAACCGCCACCGTCCCTACGTTCCCGAAAACATGGAGATGAAAGAGCTGACGCCGCGAGCCGTCTTGCTTGGGCTTTGCATGACGGTGGTCCTCGGGGCCGCAAATGCCTATCTCGGGCTGCGGGCTGGCATCACGATTGCCGCAACCTATCCTGCAGCCGTGATTGCGATGGCGGTGATCCGGGCATGGAAGGGGACCTTACTGGAAGAAAACATCGCTCGAACCGCGGGTTCCATCGGAGAGGGAATCGCTGCGGGCGCTATCTTTACCATCCCAGCCTTTCTGATTGCCAAAGCATGGCCTTCCTTCCGGCCCGGGGATGCGTATTGGAAATCGACGGCCTTAATCATGGTGGGCAGCATTTTGGGAGTGCTGTTCATTTCACTGGTCCGCCGGGTAATGGTGGAAGATCCCGAACTGCCATTTCCTGAATCCGTGGCGGCAGCCGAAATTCACAAAGCCGGCCAACGCGGCGCACAGGCGGCGAAATATCTTTTCTGGAATATCGGCGTCGGAGGCGTCGTTTACATGTTGGGGAAGTTCAACTTGTTCGCCGCGGACCAGGATTTTCATCTTCAGGTAGGAAGCCTCGGACATAGCCAGGTCCGCCTAGGCAGCGGCGCAGACGCGACCGCGCTGGCGGCGGGAGGAACCACCGTATTTGCCGCGCCCAGTGTGAGCCCAGCCTATCTTGGAGTGGGCTACATCATTGGCTTGCGGCTGGCGTCTATCCAATTCGCAGGTAGCGTTTTGGCCTGGGGTCTCATGGTTCCGCTGATGATCTTTTTTCTTGGCCCGCAGCTTCGGCAGTATTTGCCGGCCGATACCCCAGCAAACTGGGCAGGAATGGCCGAAGGGGTCTGGAGATATATCGTTCGCCCCATCGCTGTGGGCGGAATGCTGGTCGGGGCGGCTTATACGCTTTTCAAGATGAGAAAGAGCCTCACCTCGGGTATTGGCAAGGCCCTTTCCGACCTGCGCCAGACTTCAGCCGAACAAGCCAAGCTCGTACGCACTGAACGTTACATGAGTTCCAAGGTAGTGTTCGGCCTGATTGCCTTCATGTTCGTACTGATGTGCGTGCTGTACGTACAAATATCCGGAACCGTCTGGCCGGCTCTTCTGGCTGCAGTGGTCATGCTTGTGGTGGGATTTTTCTTTGCCACGGTGTCGGGAAATCTGGTCGGATTCATCGGTTCTTCTAACAATCCCGTCTCCGGGCTGACCCTTTCTACCTTGCTGATCGCTTCCCTCCTCATGGTCGCACTGGGGGTTTCCGGAGGCTCAGGCGTGGCAGTGGTGCTCGGAGTGGCTGCGGTGGTGTGCGTTTCTTCGTCAGTTGCCGGCGAGATGCTGCAGGACTTCAAAGTCGGATACATACTGGGTGGTACGCCGCGCAGGATTCAGATTGCAGAATTGATTGCCGTGGTCGTCGCCAGCCTGGCGATGTATTGGCCCCTGATGTTATTGCACCAGGGGAGTATCAAAGCGGGCGGCGTCGGCTTTGGCGGCCCCGATCTTCCCGCTCCTCAGGCCGGCCTGATGGCCGCACTAGCGATGGGAATCGTGGGCGGCAATATGCCTTGGCCCTTGGTAGTTGTCGGCATTCTGATGGGCATCGCCCTGATCATGATGCAGGTTCGCAGCCCCATGCTGGTGGCCGTCGGGATGTATCTACCCTTTGGCACCACCTTCGCTATTTTCGTGGGCGGCGTCTTCCGCACGATTGGCGACTGGCTCGCCGACCGCCGCGGTTTCAATCACGCACAGAAGGCCCGTGTCGAAAATGCTGGCGTGCTCACCGCTTCCGGGCTGATCGCGGGAGAAGCGGTTCTGGGCCTGGTGTGGGCGGGACTGCAATTCGTTCCTAAATGGAGTGCTCCTCACCATCCGCCTCAGATCTTTCTGAACCCCTCTTACCTTGTGGGAGGCATGATCGCTCTCGCCGGACTGGCCGCATTGATGATCCGACTGCCACTTACTTCAGCCGGGGATCCGAGTGAGCCGGCACCGCCTACCGCCATGATGTAATTCCCGCGAGAACACTAACCACGAAGGGCACGAGGTCGACCACGGAATTCCTTCGTGAACCTTGGTGGCCTTCGTGGTTTACTGGTCCTATGCCGGTTGCCGAAAATATTGCGGACATCAGGAACCGAATTGCAGCTGCCGCCCGCCGAAAGGGCCGCACGCCTGAAGACGTAGTTTTGATGGCGGTAAGCAAGACCGTCTCTCCCGAAAAAATCCACGAGGCCTACACGGCAGGTCTGCGGTTGTTTGGCGAGAGCCGGATCCAGGAAATGGCTGCAAAGGCAAGTGCCGTCCGCGATCTGAAAGATGCTGAGTGGCACATGATCGGGCATCTGCAGAGCAATAAATCTTTGAAGGCTGCGGAGTTGTTTGGCGCGGTCGAGTCGGTAGATTCAGTGCGTTTGGCGGAGAAGCTAAACGCGGCCACCGAGCAGGTCGGCAAGACTCTCGCCATCCTGATTGAGATAAATGTTGGCGGCGAAGTTGCCAAGAGCGGATTAGCGCCGGAATCATCGGAGTTGCAAGCAATTCTGCAAGCGGCGAAGAGGCTGCCATATTTGGAATTCCGCGGGTTGATGACGGTGCCGCCATTCACTGAGGATGCGGAGGGCGCACGACCATTCTTCCGTAAGCTGAGAAAGTTGAGGGATGGGATTGCTCATGCGAGGTGGCCAAATGTGGGCATGGATGTCCTTTCCATGGGAATGTCGCATGATTTTGAAATTGCAGTGGAAGAAGGTTCGACCTGCGTGCGGGTAGGAACGGCGTTGTTCGGGGAACGTCAAAAGGACCTAACCACAGAGGACACGGAGAGCACAGAGAAGGACTGATTCTCCTCCAATAGCCGCAGCTACGACTTTGGATGGGGACCCTTCAGTCGCCAGAGGTAATACACCGGCAGTCCTAGCGCCACGATCCCCAGTCCCAAGGAAGCGTCGCGAGGCGTCGAAGTAACAACGTTCAATACCAGGGCCGCCGCCGCAGCTACGAATACCAGCGGAGTCCAAGGGTATCCCGGGACTCGATACGAACGAGGAAGGTCGGGAAACTTCTTTCGGTAAGCAAACACGCTGGCAGCACCCAGTCCGTAAAAAATCCAGGCCACGAACATGGTGTAGTTCATTAGTTCCTGGAAGGCCCCCATAGTAGAGAGCACCGCGGCCCAAATGCCCAACGCTATCACCGCGATGGCTGGGGTCCGGAAGCGAGGATGGACCTCCGCCATTTTGCGGAAGAAAAGTCCGTCGGCAGCCATCGCATAGAACACTCGAGGCGCAGTCAGCACAACGCTGTTGATGGCGCTGAAAACGGAAACCAGAATGGTGAGCGCCACCACTTTTGCAGCGGAGGGACCGAGCACTGACGCAATGGAAGTCGCGGCGATGGTGTCGGACGCAGAGGCCTTCGCAGGACCCAAAGCCGCCAGGTATCCGAGGTTGGCCAGCAGATAAACTCCGACCATGAACAGAACGCTTGATCCTAACGCCCGCGGGAAATTCCTTTGCGGTTCAACCACCTCGCCCGCGCAGTAGGTCACGAACTGCCAGCCTTCGTAGGCCCACAGGACGGCGATCATCGCCAGGCCGAAGCGCGAAAGCAAAGACCCGCTGAGCGGTTCGGTCCAGACCGCTGCGGGAATGGCAGAGTAGCCGCGACCGAGAGATAACAGCACGGCACAAATTCCGAAGATCAGCAACAGCTTCAGGCCGGATGTCCAATTTTGCAGATCGGAACTCTTGCGTGTGCCCCAAACGTTGACCCCAGTGATGCTCGCAACTACGCCGATAGCGACGATCTTGCCCGCAAACGGATTCAGCCGGATCACGGCGCCCAGATACGTGCTGAAAGCCACCGCTAGCGATGCTACTGTGCCGCTGGCGATAGCAAGAAACATCGCCCATCCATAAAGGAACGCCGGCAGCGGCCCAAAGCCTTCGCGGATATAGACGTAGAGTCCACCGGAGTCGGGACGCATCGCGGCCAGTTCTCCGTAGCTGAGCGCACCTAGTAGCGAGAGAATTCCGCCCGCCACCCAGACGAGTGAGGCCATGGCTACCGAGTGATTCACATTGCGCAGGATCACGCCTGGGACGAGGAATATCCCGGACCCAATGATCGCGCCAATGATGAGAAGAACCAAGTCGCGCAATTGGAGAGTACGAATGAGTTGGGGCATGGGTGGGAGCTTCAGTTTAGCAAGGTCCTGGTTTGGAACACGTCAAAGAGAGTTTAAGCCGAAAAGCGTCACGGAGTGACAGAGACGAAATTGGGCACTGTCTCCGGTATCTCTGTGAAACTCTGTGCGCTCTGTGATAAACGAGTTGGGATGGTAGCGATCCAAGAGTTAGCGAATGATGTTACCTTCGGCGTCAAAGTTCATCCGCGCGCTAAGAAGAACGCAATCACTGGAGAAATTGGCGATTCTCTTAAGTTGTCTATAACTGCGCCGCCGGTTGATGGCAAAGCCAACGACGCCTGCATCGAGTTCTTCTCCAAACTTTTGCGCATCCCGCGTTCGTCCATTACCATTGCCTCCGGTCAGAACAGCCGGAATAAAGTGATCCGCATTGCGGGCATTTCGGCAGAGATGATTCGGGAGCGTTTCGGAGTTTAGAGGCGGACAGGAGTGTCCGCCCTACATTTTTGGGGAGAAACATTCTTGAGCTTCGCGGAACGTTTGAGGGAGATTCGTGACGGGTTTGAGCGGCCTTTCTGGGTCGCCAATATCAGCGAGCTTTTTGAACGGCTTTCCTACTACGCAGCGTTCGCTTCGCTGGCCCGCTATCTTCACGAGTCGCTGAATTTTCCAGTTCAACAGGCCAGCAGTCTTACGGGACTCTTCGGCGGACTGGTCTGGTTCCTGGCTGCATTCGGTGGTGCACTCGCCGACCGACTCGGTTTTCGGCGCTCGCTCTCGCTGGCTTATCTCATCCTCAGCTGTTCTTACTTCTTGTTGGGATCATTGGGAGCCTCCTGGCTGACTCCGGTCCGGGGTGTAGTACCGCTGGGGCTTCTGGTGGCGTTCTTGCTCATGCTACCGGCTTTGGGTGTAGCGCTGGTTAAACCGTGCGTGGTGGGGACGACGGCGAGGACCTCCAAAGAAAATGTCCGCTCGATCGGCTATTCGATTTACTACACATTGGTGAATATCGGCGGAGCGGCCGGGCCGTTTGTGGCGTCGTGGGTTCACCAGCACATGCGGGTTGAAAACGTTTTTCGCGTGGCGGCACTGAGCGTATTCGCCATGTTTTTCGCGGTATTGCTGTTTTTTAAGGAACCGCGGCGATCAGGGGAACAGCAAACCGCAAGTGTGAAAGATGCCGCCAAGAACTTCCTAACAGTGCTTTCCAATCCACGGTTCATGCTGTTTCTGCTGATCTTCTCGGGATACTGGGTGGTCTATTGGCAGGAGTTCATCATTCTCCCGTTGTACATACACGATTACATCAACCCGAAGACAGACACGGAGCTGATGCTGGTGACTGGGCCGCTCACGGTCATTGCTTTACAGATGGTTGTGAGTTTTCTAACTCAGAAGATTCCGGCATTCACGGCAATTATTTTGGGAACACTCATTTCCGGACTGGCGTGGTTTTTGTTGATCGTACATCCGTCAGTGACGATGGCCATTGCAACGTTGATCGTAGTTTCGTTGGGCGAGATCACGCAGTCTCCGCGTTACTACGAGTACATCTCTCGCCTCGCGCCTCCCGGACAGCAGGGAACCTACATGGGCTTTGCCTTCATGCCGATCGGGATCGGGTCGTTGATCGGCGGATGGTTCGGGGGAAAGATGATTCACCACTTCGGAGAGGTTACTCGCAACCCGAGCCGAATCTGGTGGGCAGTCACCGGCGTTGGGGCGGCTACGACGGCATTGCTTTGGGTGTACGACAGAACTTTGCGCCCCCCGGCACCGGAACAAACCTAGCTCAATGGCCGGTCCCTCCATGGGTTTGCGCTACGTAAAATCACGGACGAAGACCTTTAGATCAAAGTAACAGGCAGTGCGGCGAGATAGCCTGCGAATTTTCCCGGTCAACAGCCTTTTCTGCCCATTGACGGCGCCCGACGCGGCATTCCCTGATGCAGGCTTGGCGCTTCGAGGACCACCGGATATCATCCTCTTGAAAATGAAATTGAAAATCATTTTCAACACCTTTAGGATGTACAGGTCTTTGGGGGTGGCAAGGATCATCAAGGGTCTACCAGTACCGACGTCGCTCTCCATGCTGTGAAATCTCAGCAGTGAGGAGAAATCCCAGCGGCTTGGCTTGCGACCTATATGCGACCGGGTCGCAAGAAAGAATGAGACTCCAGTGGCTACCCGAATCAAAATCCGCCCTAAGAAGTCCCGCAAGCCGGCTAGCCCGAAGTATTGGATGGCGGTCGGAACTCTCGCCGCTTACTCCAGTTTCGGCACTGTCGCCATCGCACAGAACTATGCGCAAGACCGCCAGACACCTTCGACTAATCATTTCACCGCGCAGACCCAGGGTTTGCCGGTGCGGCGCTTCGATATTCCTCCCGGGCCACTAGATTCCGTTATCGCTGCATACCAGAATGTCGCCAATCTGAAAGTCATTATTCCCCGCGATTCCGTTCGCACCGTTGGGTCGCCAGGCGTAGCCGGCCTCTTCACCTCCGAACGAGCACTGGAAAAAATTCTGGCCGGGACCGGAATCACCTACAAATTCACCGACGCATCCACGGTCACACTCGATCTTGTGGAACTCAGTACCACGGTCGAGGTAACGGCGACTTCCCTGCCCGACACGTTGCCCAAATATTCCGAGCCGCTGGTAGATACTCCCCAGTCGATCACCGTGGTACCGCAGAAGGTACTGCAAAGCCAGGGTGTGAACACCTTGCGCGATGCGCTTCGCAACGTGGCTGGCATCAGCCTTGCGGCCGGAGAAGGCGGGGCGCAGGGCGACAACCTCACCATCCGCGGATTCAGTGCGCGCAGCGATCTCTTCATTGACGGTATGCGGGACTTCGGCAGCTACTACCGCGATCCTTTCAACTATCAGGAAGTAGAAGTACTGCAGGGGCCGTCGTCCGTGACCTTCGGCCGCGGTTCGACCGGAGGGGTGGTCAATCAGGCTACTAAGTTGCCGCAGACTGGCCGCCTGCTTGCCGGAAGCCTTGAATTCAGCACCGACGCCACGCGTCGCGTGACAGCTGACTTGGATCAGCCACTCAGCGAGAGTTCCGCGTTCCGGGTCAACTTGATGGGCCATGAATCCGGCGCGGCCGGTCGCGATATTGCCGAAACCCGCCGCTACGGAATCGCGCCCTCGCTGGCATTCGGAATCGGCAAGCCCACGCGGTTCACGTTGAGCTATCTCCACGAACAGGCCAACGACACCCCGGATTACGGCGTCCCTTGGCTCTTCGATCACCCTGCTCCGGTACCGCACGAAAGCTATTACGGATTCGAGCACGGCAATTTTCTGAAAACCGATGTCGACCTGGGCACAGCGAAGTTCGAG
>Ga0157378_10000161_pt1 | contig 63839 bp, 42 predicted proteins | sample M65metaG_FD_115309 | JGI IMG/M metagenome (GOLD analysis project Ga0157378, IMG submission 115309) | Miscanthus rhizosphere microbial communities from Kellogg Biological Station, Michigan, USA - M6-5 metaG | ecosystem: Host-associated > Plants > Roots > Rhizosphere > Soil | place: USA: Michigan... | reverse complement strand
TGGCCGGCCTTTCTACGGGAGTAACGACCGGGGTCTACAACGCAGGGGAGCTTGGAATTGGAGGAACCGCTCTCTCGCAAATTAGCTCTTCGAATGATGGTCTCTACGTTCATGGGACTCGTTCTTATGACAATAGCTGGCAACAGGATGGAATTAGCGTGAATGACGTGCTCAGCACGGGCACAGCGAGCGGTGGCATCCCCGTCCCAAACCCGGACGCGCTAGAGGAGTTTAAAGTCCAAACCGGTATCTATGGTGCGGCGTTTGGCCGTGCCGCAGGTTCCAACGTCAGTGTGGTTACCAAGAGTGGTACCAATCAATACCACGGTACGGTGTTCGAATTTTTGCGAAACGACGCTTTTAACGCAAATGATTTTTTCTTGAACCAAGTGGGCCAGCGGCGCCCAGAACTCAAACAGAACCAATTTGGATTCGCCGCCGGAGGGCCGATTCAGAAAGATCGACTGCATTTGTTTGGCTCCTATCAGGGAACACGGCAAGTCAATGGGGTCGCGGCCGGTCAGGCACGCGTGGCGTGCAGCGCAACTTTGCGCCAGCCACCGCTCACCAACGACCGGTCACCGGCTGCCCTTGGATACCTTTTTGGCGGTATGAATGGCGCCCTGGGCGGGATTGCGGTCCAACCCGATGGATCGAACATTAATCCCGCTGCCCTCGCGCTTTTGAATTTCAAGTTACCCGACGGAACCTTCTTGATTCCTACACCGCAAATGATTGACCCGGCCAGGCCATTTGCACGCCAGGGCCTTTCGGTGTTCAGTCAGCCTTGCCATTTCGATGAAAATCAGTTTTTGGCCAACCTGGACTATAAGGCTTCGCCGGCCAACCAATTCGCTGCGCGATTCTTTCATTCCACTAGCAACCAGCTAGTCACCTTTCCAGGCAACGGCAGAATTGCGCTCGAAAATATTGCAGGCTTCACTAGCCCTGGCTCAACGGACTTCTCTGTCTTCTCTCTGTCACATACCTACATTCTGAGTAGTACCAGATTGAATGAAGCCAGGATTGGTTTTGTTCACGCGAGAAGCGATACACGCGCAAATGCACCCTTCGCGTGGTCTGATATTGGCGTGTTGGAAGGTGCAATGAACAAGAACAACGAACTACCAAGCTTGCAGATTCTTGGCTCTTTGAGCATGGGTGCCGCGTTTCCAAGAACCTATACACAACACAGTTTTGTGGCTGATGATGTCTTCACTTCCATTTCTGGTGCTCACACCTTGCAACTTGGCCTATCGCTCACCCGGCTGCGAGACCCGCTTCACTTTGCCGGATTCGACTCGTTCATTCAGTTCCTGAGCTGGCCGGATTTTTTGCTGGGATTGAATGCGACAGGCAACGGAAGCGGGAAGTTCAGCAACGTTTATCAATCAGCCGATGGCTTCGGGCTCTTCGATCGTGACCTTAGAGCCTGGGAGGTGGCTGGATTTGCACAGGATGATTATCGGATCAAGAACTCTTTGACGCTAAACCTGGGAATTCGCTACGAACGACCTGGCCAATTCGCAGACGAGTTGGGGAGGAGTGCTAGTTTTGATTTCGACAAGGCAGCTAGAAATCCGCCGCCAACGGGAAGTCTTGCTGGATACTTAGTGGCTTCGAATTTCCCAGGTTCTCTTCCGCCTGGCGTGACCCGAGTGAATAACGCATTTGGAACCTATGGCCTGCACCAAAATACGCTTGCTCCCAGAGTCGGATTTGCATGGAAGATCTTCGAGCGAACCACCCGTTTGGTTCTGCGGGGCGGATACGGGATGTACTATTCTCGTCCGACAGGCCAAGCCTATACGGCTTCCGTACTTGCAGCTCCCTTTGGACTCACTCGAACCAGTACCGGCGCTGCCAACGCGGCCGCGACATTAGAAGCACCTTTCGCACAGCCATTCCCAAACCCGAGTTCCTTCCCGATATTCCTGCCATATTCCCAGGCTACACAGGGCTCGATGAACGTGTTGTCACCCAATTTCAGACCTGCGATGGTTCAGCAGTTTTCGCTAAACGCGCAAGCCGCGATCAACGAAAACTGGTTGCTAGAGGTGGGTTACGTAGGCACCAACGGAATTCATTTACAGCGTTTTCGTTCGCTTAACCAGGCTTTAAGCGCGTCACCTAACAATCCCGTTCGCGGGGTGACATCGAACACCGTGGTGAACATTCCGTTGAGAGTGCCGATTCCAGGAATACTTCCTGACTCGCTGCGGGAAATGGAATCGGGGGGAAGCTCATGGTACAACAGCTTTGAAGCAAGCCTTACGAAGAGGGCAAGTCATCAATTGCAATTCCTGGCCTCATACACCTTCTCAAAGACGCTCGATACTGACGGCGCGAACATTAACGGAACGTCGGCTGCGAATACGTTGACCTTGGGAGACCAAAACGTTCCCCGGCAGCGTTGGGGACGAGCGAGCTTTGATCGCAGTCATCGCTTTGTCGTGAGCGAAACATGGGAAATTCCAGCCGCTTCGGGAGGTGTTAAGGGCCGGTTTCTAGGAGGCTGGGGCATCGCCGCCGTGCTTACCATCCAATCTGGCACTGCCCTCACCATCGCTAATACCAATGCAAATAATGTCTTTGGCATTAGTCAAGATCGTGCACAGCTCAGTGGCACATGCTCGACGGATCAGTTGGTTGCACGCGGATCCATGCAGTCGAAACTGAACGCCTACTTCGATCAAGGCTGCTTCACAAACCCGCCGATAGTGGGCGCCGACGGGGTTGGAACGGCATTCGGAAACAGCAGCACGGGAATCGTAGATGGCCCGGCTCAAGCCAACTTAGACATCGCATTCTCAAAAAGCACTACCGTTCATGAAAGTAGCAGCATTCTGTTTCGGGCCGAGTTTTTCAACGCACTGAATCATCCTCAGTTTGCAAATCCCGATGCGAACTTCACCTCTCCAACGTTCGGCGTCATCAGCAGCACAGCGGTAAATCCACGGGTTGGACAGCTGGTTCTGAAGTTCGCCTTCTGACGTTGCCGTTCATGGCTAGTCCTACTCGCCCCCTTGACGGTCTCGACTGCGCCCTTGAGGAGTGGTCGAACTCCTCCAACCGAACCAAATCTTCTCCATGGTGGAGCGATGACGCATTCGCGGAAACAAGAGGCAGCATCCGTTGGACGGTAAGCGAATCTTATAATTGCTTTCATGTTGCCTCGGCCGCAGAACGCGATCAGGGCGGCGTTTGATCCGGCGTATGGACTAACGAATCGCTGCTTGCCGCGCTGGCTGTTCTTGCGCGCTCTTGGATTCATCTACTTTTCGGCTTTTTTCTCGCTAACTTTCCAAGTGCGAGGGTTAATCGGCCCAACCGGAATTCTTCCCGCCCAGAGCTACCTGTCCGAAGTCACGAAGGCGCTCGGACCCTGGCAACGTTTTTGGTATGCCCCCACAGTCCTATGGTTTTCCCCTGAATCGTGGATGTTGATGATGATCTGCTGCGTAGGCCTAGTGGCGTCGTTGCTTCTGGTTGTTAATTTCTGGCCACGACTCACCCTCGCCGTTTGCTTCGTCTGTTTTCTCTCTTTCGTTGCCGCCGCACAAGACTTCTCTGGCTACCAGTCGGATGGCATGTTGCTAGAGGCGGGATTTATATCGTTGTTTTTCGCTCCCGCGGGTTTGCGGCCTGGCCTTGCGAAAAATCAACCTGTATCTCGAGGGAGTTTGTTCTTGTTGCAGTGGGAGTGGTTCCGAATTTACTTCCAGTCTGGAGTCGTGAAGCTGCTGAGTGGAGATCCCGAGTGGCGAAACTTTACTGCCATGGACGAGTACTACCAGAATGGGCCGCTACCCACCTGGATGGGGTGGTACGCACAACATCTCCCGCGCTGGTTCCATGCCGGTACGGTTTATGCCACTTTGGCAATGGAGCTCGGATTAGTGTGGATGCTGTTTCTGCCGCGAAGGTGGAGAATCGTTCTGTTCTTCATCGTTACGCCATGGCAGATCGCAGTGATCCTTACCGCAAATTACGCATTTCTCAACTACTTGGTCCTGGCGATGGGGTTGTTGTTACTCGATGACGACTTCTTAATCGGAGTGTCACGAAGATGTTCTCCGGGCTTCGCGGACGCGATCTCCAAGCACATACCGCCCGAAGCATCATGGGTAACGAACAAGGGCGTCCGCGGACAAGTTCGACAGCTGCTGGCGGTTTCGTTGAGTACAATGATGCTCGGCTGGATCTTCTACGCAACCACGGCAGAAATGATTTTGATGTTTTCGCGTGGTCTTCGCTTTCCCCTTGCTCCCATCATGGCCTTGGAACCGTTCCGGATCGCGAATCAGTACGGACTGTTTGCAGTCATGACCCGTGGTCGGTACGAAATTGAGTTTCAAGGTTCTTCTGACGGTCAGAATTGGATCGCTTATCCATTCCGGCACAAGCCCCAGGATCTCGATAAGCCCCCAGGGATCTATGCACCCTACCAGCCACGGTTCGACTGGAATCTGTGGTTCGCATCACTCGGACAGTGGCGAGAATATCCGATCGTGCCCAACACTTCGGTCAGACTACTCGCGAATGAGAAAGATGTGCTCAGCCTGTTTGCCAGCAACCCGTTCGCGAATCAGCCGCCAAAGCAGATTCGGGTGATGCTTTGGCAGTACTGGGTCACCACCGTGGCAGAAAAGCGTCGTACCGGACTGTGGTGGCGCCGCGAATTTCTTGGTCTGTATGCACCTACCCTCGAGCGTGAACCTGACGGAAGCATCCAAGTGACCGAATGGCCCAATGTGTCACCTCGCGAGTAGAGTTATGGTGGATGGAAAGAGCTGGAGGAGAATCGTGATGAAGGCATTGGCTGATGCCCAATAATGCCTGCGTGATCGGCTCGGGACCGAATGGCCTCGCGGCCGCGATCGTTCTCGCACACGCCGGCCTCGGCGTTGAGGTGTTCGAAGCCCAGTCGACTCCCGGTGGAGCGGTGCGCACCATGGAACTAACCCTGCCCGGCTTCTGGCATGACTTTGGCGCTGCCGTGTTCCCGCTAGCTGCGGGATCCCCCTTCTTTTCGTCTTTGCCCCTTGAGACGCATGGGCTCGAGTGGGTGCATCCTGAGGCTCCCGTTGCTCACCCGTTTGATGATGGATCCGCCGTCGTTCTGGAGCGCAATCTTGATGATGCAAAGTGCTCGCTGGGGGAGGACGGCAATGCGTGGGCAGACCTGCTGCAGCCATTTGTTGAACGGTGGCCACAATTCGCAGCCGAAGTCTTGGGTCCAATTCCATGGCTGCCGAATCATCCGTTGCTGATGATCCGCTTCGGATGGAACGCGTTTCGGTCAGCTCGCTCCATCGCTCATCGCTTCCGCCATGAGCGCACCCGCGCGCTGTTCGCAGGCCTTGCCGCACATTCGTTCTTGAGCTTGGACGAGAGTTTGAGCGGTGCATTCGGAATACTGTTGGCGGTAACGGCCCACGCGGTGGGATGGCCAATCGCTCGCGGCGGGTCTCAGTCAATCACCAACGCGCTCTGCAGTCACCTGGGGCAATTGGGAGGAAAGGTTAGGAGCTCCGTGCGGATCGATAGCTTGAGTCAGCTCCCGGACTATGATCGGATTCTTTGTGATGTGACTCCGAGACAGCTTCTTCAAATCGCCGGCGCAGAGCTAAGAGAGAGCTACAAAAGAATTTTGCAGCGTTTCCGATACGGGCCTGGGGCTTACAAGGTTGATTACGCACTCAACGCTCCCATTCCTTGGAAATCCACGGACTGCTCTCGCGCTGCCACCGTGCATCTGGGGGGAACCTTTGCGGAGATCGCGAGCTCGGAGCACATGGTGCGGAATGGCTGCCTGGCTGATCGGCCTTTTGTTTTGCTAGTTCAGCCTAGTTTATTTGATAAATCGCGTGCTCCAGCTGGCAAGCACACAGCCTGGGCGTACTGCCACGTCCCGAATGGGTCGACAGATGAGATGCTGCCGCGGATCGAGAGTCAGATCGAGCGATTTGCTCCGGGCTTCCGCGACTGCATCCTGGCTCGTCATGTGCTGTCGCCTGCGGGCTTAGAGCAACGCGACAGTAACCTTGTAGGTGGCGATATTTCGGGCGGAATCGCCGACCTACGGCAGTTCGTGTTCCGTCCGAGCTGGCGCGGCTATCGGACATCAGCGGCAAGCGTCTACATTTGCTCTGCCTCCACTCCTCCTGGAGGAGGAGTCCACGGCATGTGTGGTTATCATGCTGCCCGGTCGGCGCTTTCGAAGGCGGCATGACATCAGTGCCGTGTCACTTTATCACGCCAGGAGAAGAGCTTGGTCAGATGAGCCGGGTAGGGTGGCGACCAATCGCAAGAGCGCTCATCGCCGACTTTTCTTCAACCATGTGAGGCCTAGTATTGAGAACGCCAGACTGCTGATGATGGCAGCCCGTGCCATGGACCTATGTTGCGCCCGTTTGCGAGGCTGCACGAAATAATCCTCGGGATACATCGCGGATGGATGTTTCTGTCCACCATTGAGACCCAATCTCAATACCTCTGCCAAATGCAACGCGTGACGATTCGTCTGCTGCGCAATTTGTTCCTTGCAGCTGAAACCGTCGGCCACGATGATCGTTGACAGCGAAGCTTTGCGCACCTCAGGCAGCAGTGACCGTTCGCCGCACGCAACCGAAACCTGATACTTGTCCTTTTCGTATCCAAACGCTCCGGCCATGCCACAGCAGCCGGACTCCAATACCCGATGGTCGAGCTCCATCTCTTTCATCAACGATTTTTCTTCCTTCAGCCGCATCACGGCTTTGTGATGGCAGTGGCCTTGAACGATCGCTTGCCGGTGGACTTTAGGAGGACGATAGTTCGGAATCTTTTTCTCCAGAAATTCAGAAAGCGTAAGCGTGCTCTCGGCAAGTTGCTTTGCTGCGGCTGATTCAGGAAACAAGTTTCTCATCTCATCGCGAAATACCGAACAGCAGCTCGGCTCCAATACGATCATTGGAGTCTTTGCCGAGATATGGGGGCCTAGCGCTTTTAAATTGCGAAGCAGGTATGACTTGGCCATATCGAGAAAACCGTAGTCATAGAGGGGCCGGCCGCAGCAGAGATGCTGATCCAGAACCTCGACCCTGCAGCCTGCCTCTTCCAAGACCTCGACCGCGGCTTGAGCGGTTTCGGGCATGAAATAGTTGTTGAAAGTGTCGGCCCACAGGAGCACCTTTGGCCCCAAGCCTAGTCGCGGTTTGCGGCGACGGAACCAGGATTGAAACGTTTGCGCCGCAAATGCCGGAACCCGTCGCTCTCGCGGCACCCCCACCACCATTTTGGCCAGGTCCCGGAACCCAGGCAGTTGCGTGGACAGATTGGCAAGCCCAGGTGCCACCGAGGCAAGGCGCGCCCACTTGTCGATCCAGCCGAAAGCGTATGCGTGAATGGGACGAGTACGTCCTTTCCAGTAGTGGGCAAGGAACTCGGCCTTGTAGGTAGCCATGTCCACGTTGACTGGGCAGTCCCCCTTGCAACCCTTGCACGCCAGGCAAAGGTCGAGGGCTTCCTTTATATGTTCGTCTCGCCAGCCGTCGCGGATGACGTCGCCGTGCAGCATTTCCCATAGCAGGTGGGTTCGGCCGCGGGTTGAGTGCATCTCCTCGCGGGTAACCATGTAACTGGGGCACATCGTGTCTTGTGAGCCCTCGCCATTTTCCCGTCGGCACTTTCCTACTCCTACGCAACGCAAGGCTGCATGGGCAAAGCTGCCATGGTCTTCAGGATATTTGAAATAGGTAGATGGCTCCCAAGGGTGGTAATTCGCTCCCAGCCTCAGGTTTTCATCGATAAGATAAGGATCGACGATTTTTCCCGGATTCATCTTCCAATCGGGATCCCAAATGGACTTGAATTCCCGAAAGGCACCGATGAGATCATTCCCAAACATCTTGTAGAGGAATTCGGCTTTCGATTGTCCGTCGCCATGCTCGCCAGAGATTGAGCCGCCATAGCTAGTGACAAGATCGGTGGCTTCTTCCATGAACGAGCGCCACTTGCGGATTCCCGCCTCGCTCATGAGGTCGAAATTGATTCTGCAGTGAATGCATCCCTGTCCGAAGTGTCCATAGAGCGCCGAGCGGTACCCATATTTCTCATAGAGTTTGCACAGGTCACGCAGATAGCCTCCGACTTTGTCCGGAGAAACTGCCGAATCTTCCCATCCTTCCCACGTCAGGGGTTCGCCCGGCACGAACGCGGTTGCGCCCAACCCCGCCTCGCGAACGTCCCATACTCTCTTCTGCTCGTCTTCATCGACGAATAGTTTCATAGACGGCCCGCCGGCTCCTTCAAGCACCGCCATAGCCGCCCGAGCCTGTTGCTCGGCTTCGTCGATCGTACCCGCCCCAAACTCCACCACTAGCCATCCCTTGCCTTCCGGAAGGATCGAAAGATCGTCGACCTGGGGCATGCCTTTCTTTTTCACGTTGTTGATCAAAAAATGGTCGAGACCTTCGAACCCGATGGGCTTGTATTCCAGAAGCTTAGGAACATGATCCCCGGCTTCATAGATGCTCGGGTAGCCGAGAACCAGCAACACCCGTTTGGGATAGCTGTAGATGAGCTGAACTTTTGCCTCTAAGATCGTGACGCAAGTGCTCTCGCTTCCGACTAATGCCCTTGCGATGTTGAAGCGCCCATCGTCATTCGGTAGCAAATAATCAAGGTTGTAGCCCGAAACTCGCCTCGGAATGCGTGGATATCGCTTTTCGATCAGCTGCGAGTATCGTTCGCGCAGGGATTTCAGTTGGGCATAGATGGATCCTTCGCGGCCACCTTGGGCGATCTTTGCCTCCAGTTGCTGCTCGTCCATCCATCCGACTGTCATTTGTGTGCCGTCGTAAAGAAGAACATCCATTGAGAGGACGTTCTCTCCCGCCTTGCCCGCCATTTGTGCATGTACGCCGCAAGAGTTATTGCCGAGCATGCCTCCAAACGTGCAGTGGTCATGAGTGGCGGGGTCTGGCCCCCAAGTCAAGATGTGGGGCGTGGCGGCGTTGCGAAGCGTGTCACAGATCGTCCCGGGCTGAACGCGAGCATATTTTTGTTGCGGATTGAGTTCGACGATCTGGTGCATGTATTTCGACCAGTCGATCACCACTGCCACGTTGCAGCATTGACCAGCCAGACTTGTTCCGCCGCCTCGCGACAGCAACGGCGCTCCAAATTGTCGACATGCAGCAAGGGTTTCTACCACGTCCTGTTTGGTCTTGGGAAGGACCACACCGATCGGAACTTGCCGGTAATTCGAGCCGTCGGTGGCATAAAGCGCTCTGCTTCCGGCATCGAAACGGACTTCGCCGGTCACTGCCTCTCTCAAGATCTTTTCCAAAGCAGCTGCGTCAACCGTCTGCAAACTATTTCTCCACGACTGCTTTAGCTCCTCCGGAGCAACCAGTGGAACACGACTCGCAGACACATTCCTCCTTAGGACGCAAAACGCTGAACATCAGCGCGCTTTAGTTCAATTCCCATGCCGGGCCTTGAGAGGTCAGGCGATAGCTCTCCGTTCCTAGGTGAGAGGGCCCCGTCAAAGAACATGTTTTCGATGCGAACGTGGTCATGGAAATACTCCAGGTGACGGAGTGGCGTCACAGCGCAGCCGAGGTGTGTGTGCACGGAGGGAGCAGTGTGCGCAGAAAGCGGAATGTGATGGGACTCACAGAGGGCCGCTGCCTGAAGAAACCCAGTTATGCCGCCACATCGGGTCGCATCTGCTTGCAAAACATCGACGGCCCCCGTCGCCAGCATGCGACGAAAATACCCTGCTTCGTACCCGTATTCGCCGGCCGCAATGTCCATCCCTTCGGGACCGCGGTCGCGTAGCAGCCGCAGACCAGCTAGATCATCGGATGACACGGGTTCTTCAAACCAACGAACATTCATCTCCGTAAATCTCTTCGCCTGCTCCAAAGCTTGCTTTCGGCTGTAAGCACCATTCGCATCGACAAAGAGTTCCACGTTCGGTCCAATGGCGGCCCGAGCAATCCCGACTCTTCTTACGTCGGCCGCGGCGTCGCGGCCGATCTTCATCTTCACCCGCTTAAAGCCTTGTTTGACCCAGCCCCGGAACTGATGTTCGAGTTGCAGATCCGAATATGAGGTGAATCCACCGCTGCCGTAAATGGGCACCGACTCCCGCACAGCTCCTAATAGTGTGACCAAGGGAAGATTCAGAAGACGAGCTTTCAAGTCCCAAAGAGCAATGTCGACGGCGGAGATGGCCATAGAAACAACTCCGGACCGTCCCAAATTGCGAGTGCGCGAGATCATGGCATTCCAACTCGACACGGGAGCCATGACGTCCTGACCCTTCACCACTTCCGACAACAGCTCTTGAATGAGCGTCGCCGTTGACATATCCGCGTAGGTGTATCCAATCCCGTATCTATTTCCACCAAAAGAACGCACCACAACGAGCGTTGTCGAGTTCCACTCCAGAGTGCCGTCCGACTCAGGCAGGTCCGTCGGAACGGTGTATGTGGATAACTCGATCCGATCGATCGCTACGCGCGATAACGTGACAATGATCTCCTTCCGGTGACATGCGGGCCGCGGTGCAGTGAATACCGTATGGATTCACCGCAGCACAAGTTCAAACCTGGTGATGTAGAGATGAGTGTTTTGGGTACAGGGGTGGGCTGACACCACCGCAATTTTGCCTGTAATTCATGGGCCCGAAGCAGGGTATGTTCAACGAGTGTTCCCGCTCGCGTGGTCGCGAGAAACGCTCAGGACTAGGTGGACTGGCAAGAATTAGATTGCATCAGAAATACAACAACGACGAACCTGTCTGCGGCAGGGAGGAGTTCTTATGACAGCAGCTGACGTTTTAGTGGAAACCCTATTGGACTGGGGCGTGGAGGTTGTATTCGGACTCCCGGGTGATGGAATTAACGGCATCATGGAAGCACTTCGCACCCACCAAGAGAAGATTCGATTCATTCAGGTTCGGCATGAAGAAGCGGCCGCATTTATGGCTTGCGGCTATGCGAAATTCACCGGTAGGCTTGGCGTCTGCCTCGCCACCTCAGGGCCAGGCGGGATTCATCTTCTGAACGGCCTCTACGACGCCAAACTCGACAACCAGCCGGTGCTGGCGATCACTGGGCTTCAGTTCCACGATCTCATCGGAACCTTTACTCAGCAGGATGTAGAACTCGACAAGCTCTTCATGGACGTCGCGGTTTTTAACGAACGCATTATGGGACCCACCCACGTAGAAAACATCGCGGATTTGGCGTGTCGAACCGCTCTTGCGTACCACGGAGTGGCGCACATCACCTTCCCCGTGGACCTGCAGGAGAAAGAAGTCAAGAAGAAACTGGCTTCGAGCCGCAACATTGCCCATCACACTTCCGATGTTTATGCGCGTGGAGCTCGTCTTCCCGACCGTGCCGATCTTGAACGCGCGGCTGACATTCTCAACCAAGGCAAGAAGGTCGCCATTCTCGCCGGCCGAGGCGCCTTGAACGCAACCGAAGAGCTTGAACAACTCGCTGAGCTCCTGGGCGCACCAATCGTGAAACCGTTGCTGGGAAAAGCCGCAGTGCCCGATGACAGTCCATATACAACCGGCGGCATTGGACTTCTCGGAACTAAACCTTCCCAAGAGGCCTTAGAAGATTGCGACACGCTGCTGATGGTGGGGACGTCATTCCCCTACATCGAGTTCATGCCAAGACCTGGTCAAGCCAAGGGTGTGCAGATCGAGCTCGACCCGAAGCGCATCGGGCTGCGTTATCCGGTGGAGATCGGCCTTGTAGGCGACAGCAGAAATACCTTGCGGGAGCTCTTACCACTTCTTAAGCGCAAAGAAGAGCGGAAATTCCTTCAAGCGGCGCAGGCTGGGATGAAAGATTGGTGGGAACTGATGGAAAAGCGCGCCACGCGGCCAGACAAGCCCATGAAACCCCAGGTAGTGGCGTGGGAACTTGGTAAGCAATTAAGGAACGATGCGATCGTCAGCTGCGATAGCGGCACGATTGCCACCTGGTGGGCCCGCTACATCGTGGCGCGTCGCGGCCAGATGCACACTTTGTCAGGAAACTTGGCAACCATGGCGCCGGGGCTTCCCTATGCGATCGCGGCCCAAGTTGCATACCCGAACCGGCAATGCGTAGCGTTCGTCGGAGACGGTGGGTTTTCAATGTTGATGGCAGACTTCGTGACGGCCGTCAAGTACAAGCTCCCCATCAAGGTTGTCATCATCAAGAACAACACGCTTGGGCAAATCAAGTGGGAGCAGATGGTTTTCTTGGGGAACCCTGAGTATGGCGTTGATCTGCACCCCATAGATTTTGCAGCTTTTGCTCACGCCTGCGGCGGGATTGGATTCAGCGTCGAAGATCCTGCCGATTGCGGGCGAGTCTTAGAAGAGTTTCTCGCCGCTCCCGGCCCCGCAGTTCTGCAAGCGGCAGTCGATCCGTTCGAACCACCCATGCCGGCGAAGGTTAAGGCAGAGCAGGCTTTGCACTTTGCGGAATCTCTGGCACGGGGGGAGCCAAACCGCAAGAAAATTGCGCTGACCACGATCTCCGATCAGGTGCGGGAACTCATCTAGTCGAGAAAAGGGCCGGGAATGGATGGTGGTGACTTGAAGAATGAAGTTGTTGTCATTACCGGGGCATCAGCTGGCCTGGGGCGGGCTGTGGCGCGGGAGTTCGGCAGCCATGGCGCAAAGGTTGGTCTAATCGCTCGCGGCATCGCTGGACTCGAAGCCGCTAAGCGTGAGATTGAATCTGCGGGGGGAACGGCTATGGTCGTTCCTCTTGATGTTGCCGATGCAAATGCAATCGAGAACGCAGCCGCGTCCATCGAGCACCAATTCGGCCCCATCGATATCTGGGTGAATAACGCAATGGCGTCGGTCTTTTCCCCCGTGAAGGAAATGGAGGCAGAAGAATACAAACGGGTCACCGAGGTTACGTACCTTGGGGTGGTTTACGGCACCCTCGCTGCTTTGAGACGTATGCTACCGAGGGATCGCGGTGTAATTATTCAAGTAGGGTCGGCGCTAGCTTATCGAAGCATCCCCCTGCAGTCGGCGTATTGCGCCGCCAAGCATGCTATCGCAGGATTCACCGATTCCTTGCGTTGCGAACTAATCCACGACAAAAGCAATGTTCGGGTGTCCATGCTTCAGATGCCAGCTCTGAACACCCCACAATTTGGATGGGTGAAGAGCCGGTTGAAACACAAGGCGCAACCAGTGCCTCCTGTCTTTCAGCCAGAAGTTGGGGCTAAAGTCGTCTACTGGGCGGCGCATCACTCGGAGCGAGAGGTCTACGTTGGCTGGCCGACCGTCGAGGCTATTCTGGGCAACAAACTCGCACCCGGCTGGCTCGATCGCTATCTCGGCAAGACGGGATTCGACTCCCAACAGACCTCTGAACCAGAAGACCCAAACCGGCCGGACAATTTGTGGAAGCCATTACCAGGCGATCACGGGGCCCACGGCAGGTTCGACAGCCAAGCACATGAGCGCAGTTGGGAAGTGCGTGCCCGTCTCGGGCGACGATGGATCGGGGCAGGTTTGACCATGTTGGTAGCTGCGTTGTTGCTTGCTTCGAGGCATCGGTGAGAGCAACCCTATTCCGCCTGCCGGCTGTTCAATATCTGGCTGGCTTCGCCTTACTCGATGAAGTCGAACCCCAGAGTCATGCTTCTTTTCCTACACAGAGGAGAAGAAGATTCCTACTTTGACTATCGCAAAGCACCGGAGACATCTCCCCAATAGGCACCATGCCGTCGCGCTGCGACGTGCTCGCGCGTTGACTTTCTGTGTCGGCCCCCTGTTGATCCTAACGGCCGAGCTCAGGCCTGAGCCGCAAGATGATCGAAGTATCTTGTGCTTTACGCGGAGGATCTAGACAAGAGCCTTGGCGTGTTTACCTTGACACCGAGCGTGTCCCGGCAAACACGCGGAAGCCGGTTTGCTCGAATCTTGGTTGACTGCAAGTCTTTGAAAAGACATGAGGGTTCTGCAACAACGGCTCTTGGCGAATGCCTTGCTTTATTTCAGAACAGCACTCTGAAGGAGAGTCCAATGTCACAGTGCAGCTGCAGATGGCTCGACAATCCAACAAGACTTCTCTTCCTGTTCTGCCTGACGGTCAGCATCCTGTGGTCGCGTCCGATGTCAGCGCAGCGAGACAACGCCCCGCCGCGAGTCGGGGAAGGATCTTTGCTATACCGGTCTCCAGTTTCAGGTGCGTATGCCCTGGTTCCTTTGAACCATACAGATGTTGCGCTTGACGTGAGGGGGCTGGTTCTCGCCGCCACGCTCACGCAGCAATATTCAAATTCCAGCTCCACTCCGATCGAGGCGGTCTATGTTTTTCCATTGCCCCATGACGCGGCCGTGTACGACATGGAAATCCGGATCGGAAAACGCATTGTTCGAAGTGAGATTCGCGAACGTTCCGAAGCCAAACAGGTCTATGAAACAGCAAAAACTGAAGGCAAGCGGGCGGCTCTGGTTGAGGAAGAAAGGCCAAACATCTTTACGACCTCGGTCGCTAACATAATGCCCGGAGACCGCATCGACATACGGCTGCGATATGTCGAACCATTGCATTGGGAGTCGGAACGCCTGCGAGTTGTTTTCCCGATGGTCGTTGGACCGCGATATATTCCGGGAGGCGCAGCAATGGGGCACAACGGAACTGGTTGGGCATCAGACACGGATGCGGTTCCCGATGCCTCCCGGATCACTCCCATCATTCAAAACCCGGAAAGTCGCTCCGGACATGACATATCCGTGCGGGTTGACCTTGATCCCGGATTCGATGTCGGGTCGATGAAATGTGTGTCGCACGCCATCAACGTGTATCGATTGCCCAATGGCAGACAGCGAGTCGAACTGGCCTCAAAATCAACAATCCCCAATAAGGATTTCGTGCTCGAGGTCCAGCAATCGGAGAGCCGGCAGCCAACCTCGGCTCTGTTCCTTTCTCCAGCAGGAACCTCGGGAGAGGCTCACTTCGCGCTCACTACCTATCCCCCGACCGTGGCCCCGGCAGAGCGCATGCCCCTTGAGATGCTGTACATGATCGACGTTTCCGGCTCGATGGAGGGAACATCGATTACCCAGGCACGGGAAGCCCTGCTGAATGCGCTCGATCATCTGAAGCCTTTTGATCGATTTGCCATTCTCGCATTCAATCACCAATACCAGGAATTTGCGCCGGAACCTTTGATGGCTACCGCCGAAAACCTTGACGCCGCACGACGATACGTTAAGGGTCTTTGCGCAGGAGGTGGAACGGAAATGCTGCCCGCGTTGGTTCACCTGATGGCCAAGCCACACTTGCCCGGCTTTCTCCGTCATATTGTTCTGTTAACGGATGGCGATCTCGGGAACGAAGAAGCAATCTTTGCCGCTCTGGAACGTGATTTGGGTAATGCGCGCTTGTACACGGTTGCCATAGGCAGTGCACCCAACCTCTTCTTGGCGACAAAAATGGCACAGTTTGGCCGCGGCACCTTTACGCAAATTTCTGACAATAGCGAAACTCGAGAAAAAATGTCTCATCTATTGGACACGATTGAAAGCCCTGTCCTCGTCGATGTGAAGCTCTCCTTCGAAGGAGTGGAGGTAGGCGAAATTTATCCCAAGCGCCTACCCGATCTGTTCTTGGGCCAACCACTTGTCATCTATGGGCGAATACTCCATGGTCGGGTCGGGAAAATCCATGTGTCGGCTCGAGCAGGCACCGAGCCCTACGAGGAAACCATAGCATTTGATGCCTCAAAGGCGAGTTTCCATCCGGGCATAACCACGCTATGGGCTCGGCAACGTGTTGAGGATATGATGGACGACTGGCGGCACGCGGACGGAAAGGAGCAATCAAAGATTCGCGCAAGCATCATCGCTCATGCTATCCAATACCGCCTGGTCACGCGCTTCACTTCCTTAATCGCAGTTGAGCAAATCGTAGTGAACGACGGTGGCCAGTCGAGCAGGGTTCCAGTACCAACCGAACTGCCCGCCGGGTGGAAGATGGAAGGCGTGTTCGGTACTCCCGCCACAGGAACGGCGGATGCATTCCTCGAAGCTCTTGGCTTTGCGCTTCTGATTGCAGGCATGGGGCTGCTTTTCGCATGCCGTCAGAAAGGAGCGCTGGCGTGAGACTGGCAAGATTCCTAGCTGCGCTGCTACTGATCGCGGGCACCATACTCATAGCTCGCGCTGCCTATGTGAGCGCAAAAGCGGAGCTGGCCGGAATTCTGATCCGCTCGGCGTGGAGACAGAGTCTGCAGTCAGGGAAGCCGACTCCACCATGGCCGTGGGCCGACACGCATCCGGTTGCGCGTCTGCGGATCCCACGATTGCGCTACGACGAAATTGTCCTGGAGGGCGCAACTCCGCGAACCCTGGCGTTCGGTCCGGCGCATTTGCTCAATAGCGCCGAATTCGGAAGACCGGGAAATCTAGTGGTGGCAGGGCATCGCACGAGCTGGTTCCGGCCTCTGGAAGGAATCTCCGAGGACGACACGATTCAGATGGATTGGTTCGATTCGCGGGGAGGTTTGCATCAACGCGCCTATACGGTGGCCGTGACTCGCGTGACAGATCCGAAAGATCTCAGCCTAATCGCTCCAACAGGAGAGGACGAACTCACGCTCATTACCTGTTATCCGTTCGGATTCGGACCGCGCTCGCCACAGCGCTTCATTGTTCGCGCACGCCCTCTCGAAACAAATCGACCAACCGCAACTCTCTAGCTGAAGGCAGAGGAACCTGTTGGGTGGAACGCAATCTCGGCTGATTTTGGGTTCCAAGTGCTAGAAGGGAAGCGCAGGCGTTTATTCGCCAGGCTATTTTCCCATTTTTCCCGTCCAGTTCAGCGTCAAGGTTATGGGAGCGGCGGCGACTTCCGGTTGCACCGCAATCAGGAAACGGTGTCCGTCAGGAGAGACTTCGAAGTTCGCGTTGCCTCCGGCGATAACGTGAGGCACCGCAAAGAGCTTGCGGTAATTCGTCGTTGCAAGTTGATCTCCTCGGGTGGCGATTTCGACGGCATCGATTTGTACTTGCCCTCCAGAGAATTCGTAGAAATACAACTCCTTGCCATCGCCACGCCAGGCCGGACTTGTCCCTCCGTTCTGCGAAATTTGCCAGCGCCCGTTAGCTTCGGGGAAAGAGGTGAGGTATAGCTCGTCACGGCCGGATTCAGTGGCGCTATATGCCAGCCATTTGTTATCGGGCGAAAGCCTGAAAGTCACAATCGTGGCCTGTTGTGCCTGAGGCTGAACCACTACAAATGGCTTCTTATCTCCGCTGGTTGGCACAGCCCAAATGGATCCTCCCGAGGGCCCGTTTGCCTTGTGATACAAAAGATACTTCCCATCTGAGGACCACTGCGGCCAACTAAGAGTTATAGGAACCGAATCGTTTTCAGGGCCTAGCAGTAATTCATCCTGACCACCGCCGTTGGCCGGCCGCGAATGAATCGTAGAGCCCGCGGACATTCGCGATCCGGAAAGCTCGGAAAAGACAATTCTTTGCCCATCCTGAGACCAGGAGGGTTCAATATTTTGTGCGGGATTGAACGTGATGCGAGTTCTCGTTCCGGTTGCCAGGTCAAAGACGAAGATGTCGGCCTTTGGCTGTCCCACGGTAATCGCCAGAAGCTTGCCATTTGGAGACAATCTCATCCCAGCGAGAGGCCCACCTAGGTCCAGAAAACGTTCTTTGATTGCATTGCCAAGATCTTTACCGTTACGGTCTACCCACACCAATTCAGTATTCGCAGTAGACGCGCCCGACACGGAAATCAGCGTGCCGTCCTCGCTTGCGCTAAACGTGGTCCTCCATACGCTGGGATCGTACTGAACGTGGTCGGCAACGACGACAGGATCACCGGACAAAGTGGCCGCTACCGGATCAAGCTTTTGCGCGATCAGGGCGGTCTGCAGATGGTAGAGCAGGTATCCGGATGCGTATTGGGCTGCCGAATCCGACGGCAACACGAGTTTCATCTCGTGACTGTCCACCGAGCCCAAGTAGATTCCATTCTGATCGGGTTTGGTGCCAGAGTGATTTGTGGCAAAGAACAGAAAATGCTTCCCGTCGGGCAGGAACGACGGCCAGCGATGAGTTGTGTGCCTGGAGGGATCGAGTATGGTGAGCCGCTCGGGCGTTCCTCCGTTTGCGCCAATTTTCCAAAGGGACTCGCGGAAATCGGGGGTGTACACAATTACGTTTTCCTGGCTCCAGGCGCCACCTCGCCCGCCGGGAGCATCGGCGAGCACGGTCACAGCTCCGCCGGTTGCAGGGATCTTCCTCAGTTTGCCGTCAGCGAAGAATGCCACGAACTTTCCATCTGGCGACCAGAAAGGGAAGGCGGCGTTTTGCGTGCCTTCCAGTTTCACTGATATGGAACTGTCCAGCGCGTGGACATACAGGGCCGTCGGCTCTTTGCCGACTCGGGCAGAGAAGACAATGCGAGTTCCATCGCGCGACAGGACCGGCGGACCAGAATAGTCGCCGTTGAATTCGAAGGTCGCGCCAGGGGGCGGGTTCAGAAAAGCTTCGATCACTCGCCGTGTAGCCTGGGGACGCGTTCCGACCCAGGTAGCAAAGCTCAGCAGAACAATTGCCAGCCCGATCCAACCCATGCGCTCCCAATTGCGGGCCGGACGGCGCGCAATTGCAGGAATGGATTGCGATGATCCGCCGCTTGAAATCCAGCGTAGCTCGCGAGCAATGTCGCCGGCGCTTTGCCAGCGCTCGTCAGGATTCTTTGCCAGGCAGCCGCGAATCACGTGATCCAAAGCCGGTGGGGCCGTGGGCTGAATAGCCGTAACCGCCTCCGGTTCTTTTTCCAGAATTGCCGAGGCTACTGAAAGATTGCTCTTGCCTTCAAATGCGCGTTTGCCGGTGGCCATTTCGTAGAGTACCGAACCGAGCGCGAAGATGTCGCTGCGAGCGTCTGCCTCTTTGCCTTCGACTTGCTCGGGAGACATGTACTGAAAGGTGCCGACGACCAAGCCTCGTTCCGTCAGCGGATGGCTGCCAAGCGGGCTAGTTATCTCCACCGTCTGGCCCAGAGAGGAAACCGCCGCCACAGCCGGAACACTCTTTGCCAGGCCAAAGTCCATCAGCTTGGTGCCCGATTTCGTCAGCATGATGTTGCCGGGCTTCAGGTCGCGATGGACAACCCCGCTCTTGTGCGCGCGATCAAGACCTTCGCAGACCTCCGCGCCACATTTCAGGAGTTGCGGAACCGGCAGCGGTCCTTTAGCGAGCCGATCTGCGAGAGTTTCACCTTCCAGGTACTCCATGACCAAGTACTCGGTTTTCGCCTTGGCGACCGACATCGTACAGCACGCAAATGTTCGCATGATTCAGGGAAGAGATGGCCCGAGCTTCGCGTTCGAGGCGCTGCCTGGCTTCAGGATTTTGCGAGAGATGCTCGGGAAGTATTTTTACAGCGACCGTGCGGTCAAGACGTGTGTCGAGCGCCTGATACACTTCACCCATTCCGCCCGCTCCCAGCGGAAATTGGATCTCATAAGGCCCGAGCTTCGTACCTGACGAGAGAGACACCGTGGATTTGGATTATAGCTGAGGCTTTTCTCGACCTCCCGAGGGTGCAATGATCTGAGACAACGTTCTCAACTTTGGGTTCAAAGTTCTCCTCGAAAGAGAAATCCAGAATTGGGTACACACATGAAGGAAGTACCTCTGAGTTCCAAAGACTCCATGACCGACAAGGAACCCGAGATGGTGACCTGAGTCCGTTCTGGTTGGCTGTTCACTTTGACAGTTCCGCCATCTTCCTGAGCGAGAGTCTAATCGAGCGAAAATCCTTTTAGGGGGTGTTTATGTTCCTTCGCTCCCTGCTCCGTATCGGCATTCTCACCATCCTTTCCATTCAACTTTCAGTTGCTTTGCCCGCTCAAGCGCAAGTGCAGGCCTCGTGCACGTTTCATCTGTTCAAGCTGCCTACGAGTCCAGGACTGTTCCCTCGCGGCGTGAACGACTGGGGCACCATCGTGGGGGACGCGGATTTTGGCGGAGGTCCTCCTCACAAGTTCGAGGCATTTATTCGATTTTCGGGGGGCGGTGTAAGCTACTTCCTCCCAGCCGGCGCATTATCCAGTGTTTTCTTCGCGCGTAACAATCTGGGTGTTGCGGTGGGCAGCTACACGGACGCTTCAAAGCACGGCCACTCGTTCATACTGCAAGGCTCAACCCTCATTCCGGTCGTCGACCCCAAGGCGATACCAAATTCCACGCTTGTTTTTGGAATTAACCGGTGGAATAGCACCGTCGGGTTTTATATCGACAGCGCAGTCAACGGAATACAACATGGTTTCAAACGCTTCAGCAACGGAAACTTTCTTGATCTCGATTACCCGGGAGCGCAAGCAACGTCGCCTGCGGGAATCAATGACAGGGGTGTGGTGGTTGGCTCGTATTCGAACGACCCTTCCGGCCCAGTTGTGCATGGGTTCATCTATCACAATGGCAGCTGGGCAACATTGGATGTTCCCAACAGCATTGTGTCGGGAATAGTCGGGATCAGCAATGCCGGAGTGATGGTGGCCGCCACGGACCACGGGTCGTTCCTTTATGAAAACGGCAAATTCAAGCTCATCAAAGTTCCCAATTCTGTTTTCACTAACGTTGCAGGCATATCTCCGGATGGGCTGATCGTTGGCACTACCGCCACGTCGGGATTTCTCGCGGCTTGTCACTAGACGAGAATTCAGTTCGGGAGTTCGCGGGAAAGTGCTAAGTCCCGCTGATTTGGCTAGACAGTCATGGTTTACTTATAGGCGATGGCGGCGCTGGAGGACCCAGCGAGATGCAACACCTCGAAATCCTTGAAGCCGACCTCAGTGCACCATCGACGAAAATCTCTTCCACAATAATCGAATGCATCGCCGAATTCGATCAGCATGTTCAGGGACATAAGCAGACCAAAGAGGTTCTCACGTCGAGCATCGTCAATAAGCGCCTCAATGGCAACGAGTGCCCCACCTGAAGGAAGGGCGTCGTACGCCGAGCGGATGAGATGCATTTTCTTTTCGAGATTCCAGTCGTGCAGGATCATACCCATGGTGATGAGGTCGGCTTTGGGCAGCGGATCCTTGAAGAAATCGCCGGCAGCTGTGCTGATGCGTTCTGTGAGTCCGGCCGCCGCAATGTGCTTACGCGCGATAGGCTCCACTGGTGGCAAATCAAAAGAAGTGCAGCGCAGATGAGGATGCTTCTTTGCCACTTCAATGGACAGCAGGCCGGTGGCCCCGCCGACATCGCATAAAGTCCCAAATCTTGAAAAGTCGAATTTCGCGGCGAAAGCCTCGAAGTTGATCCGCGAGAGCCCGGTCATCGCACCCATGAACTGCTCAAGTTTGGGGAGTTCTGCATAGAGCTCCTCGAAAATCCCCTTTTGACCGTGCTTGCTTTCATTCTGCGGCTGTCCGGTCCGCAGGGCCACCGGCAGGTCGTGCCAGAACTTGAAAAGGCGGTCGTTCAGCATGACTAGCCAACCGCCCACGTACCGAGGGCTCTCTTGGACCAAGTAGAGCGCGGAGACGGGCGTGTTGAAATACTTCGCGGCCGAGCCGTCCCCGTCACGGTCGAGGAATCGCATTGCCACCAGCGCGTCGAAAAAATCGGTGGTGCCGCGTGGGTGCAGACCGAGTTCCACCCCTAATTCTTCTCCACTCATGCTCCGATTCTCCAGCTTCGTGAACACGCCAAACTGGACCGCGGTGAGTAGCACCTTTGAAGACCAGAAGCCAAACGCAGTCTGAAGAATCGGGCTGGGATCAAGTTCCAGCTTGGCAGGCGGCATCGATTGAGCATCGGACATGGGCTGGTTCTTTCCGGCGCGGGTTCTTACTTGCGCGAATCTAGGCGAAATTTTATCACTGGAAATGTGTAGCGGATCGCAGGTGAGAACCGTCAATCTGGTGTTCTTGCTAATCCTCGGTGCAGAGGGTATCCCGATTCTCAGGCGATTGCTCGCGTCGACACTGTCATACGCCTGGAGACTATTACAAGTCACGCCTGGCACTCCGCCAGGGCATCTCGTAGATAGCAGACCATAGGCCAGCGAGGGATCGGCACTCAATCCGCCAATCAATGCTAGGGATGCTGCTGGACTTCATTCGAAACAGGTTTCAAAGACAACGACCACAAACAAGATGAGGTTTACAGGGTAAAGGAGGTCGGCGTGTTCTTACCAGGGAGTCCTCGCAGGCGCGGACATCTGATTTTTTATTGAGGGTTTGCCCACAGCCTGCACGAACACGCTGCCGCTAGCCAGTCTGTAAGGGCTCAAGTCAATGGCGTGGATGCCGACGACCGGTTGATCCAGCTCCACTAAGTTCTGGTTGTCAGAACTGAAATAGACAACATAGTGATCAACGGTGTTCTCATTTCCTTTCACATTCCATTGCAGGAGCGTGCCGGAAATCGAGGCGGAAACCGTGAGACAGTTGTCGATTCCAGATTCGAGTTCTGTCCCTTCCTCGTAATCATTCCATGTCACCAGCTGCAACATCGGAAGCTGGGTGCCGGAGTTGTAGTAGCTGTTGAGCTTGCTGAAGGTCTGCAGCCACGTCTGCCCACACTGCTGTCCGACGATTCGGTTCAAACTCCATGAAGCCAAGGTGTCATTAAACCCCTTGTACCCTGCACCCCACGACATCTGCTGCGGGGCCTTCATGGCCGCGTTGTAAAAGTTCGTGAGGTAGTCCATCCCATATACCGTGGATGTTGCATTCATCCAAGAGTAACTGCCGCTGCTGATAGGGTGGGTAAAGCCGCCCGAACTCTGGAAGATCCAGGCGATGTTGGACGAGGTTGCTGCCCGAATTGCATTCCAGTCCAGAGTGTAGTGCTTGTCGAGGTCAAACTCGGTGATCAGCGGTTTTCCATTCCAGGTAGCGTAGGCGGGCGAGGTTGCGTAATGTTGCAATACGTAATTCGTCAGGTAAATCATTGTCTGCTGCGCATTGCAACCGGAGCACGGGCTCAAGGTCACCGCGCCTTTGTCAATCATGATCAATACTTTGAAATTGGGTGTGCTTTGGGCGGCTGCGAGCCACGCCAAAGTTGTGGGCTCAGTGGGATCAGCCGGTCCATACCAATCGATCACTACGCCGTTAATCCCACGGCTCACCATGTCGTTGAGTTGCTTGTTGACTTGAGTCGGGTCCCACGAAAGGTATCCAACTTTCATGTGGCGCCTGTCCCCGAACCAGGGCTGCAACTCGGCATATATCTCCGTGCTATTACCGGTGTACAACAGGGAATGAATATCTACCTTGCTGACGTTGGTTGCGCCTAAATTGCCATTGGTCTGAGTACCGAACGAATTCGCTGTGCTCGTGTTGTTTCCGGTCTGCGATGCGAGGGTAGTGGTGGCAGCAGCCGGAACGGCGACGGGCTGAACAGTGACCGGCACGTGTGTCCATGCCGAACTGTGGCAATTGTCCCATTCTTGCACCACGGTGTCGTAGGTTCCAGGAGCCAGCTTAAGCACCGTGTCCAGCTTGGCGCCCCGCACCACGTAAACTCGTTTATAGGGCGCGGTGTAAATCCCCATCGCCGAAATTCCTTTTGAGCACGTTGTGACCGCAGTCGCGGTGTAATGGATCGAGCCCGAGGACAAGGTTCCCGTTGGCGAGGTTACCGTCACTTTTCCGGTGGCGGTTGAAGAATATGCGGGGGCAACTGCCATTGCAAAGAGAAAGGAGAGCAACCAGACTCGGAAATTTGCCTGCATTACAGCCTCAGGGTCGTCGGAGATGAGAAAGCCCGCGTAGATCAGGCGCTCGCGAACTTCAGCGACAGTATGTGTCAGTGAGGCTTTTACCCAAAGTAACGAAAGTGAGTGACCCTTGAGTTATTGCAAATCCCTGCCTTTAGGGACGGCTCGGAAAATCCGAGAGGACGTCGAGATATTTGCTCAAATAGAGGTGCCGGTCCCTAGGAAGAAGATCGGAAAGGCTGATGAGGATTAGGAATTGCGTCGAGAGAAGGGACGACTGCTGAAGAAAACGGCTCCGACGCTCAGCTCATGGCTTGCACAGTCTCTACCAGCCCGGTACGAATGCCTTTGATTCCGTTCTTCGGTTCCCACTAGCTCAGACTCAGTCGGAAGTAGCGAATCATACTATCGTGGTTCAGTTTTTCCACGGTCGCGCGGAAATTAGGTTCGGCTCCGAAGACGGGAAATGGATTCTGCGTTATTGGCTCCAGCAATACGTTTTTCTTTCATTTATCCTCCCGGATATCCTCTCAAGAAACAATGAGTTAAGGCAAACCATTCAACCGTTCCCTTGACTTGCATCTTTTTCGAGTCATGGCGCGTATATCCGGGTAGCATGAACGCCGCAGCCTATTACTTCACGAATGGCATGGAATCTGAAGCCAGCGTAATTGCTCGCGGTCTGCGCCGGCGCGACCCTGACCTGCTCGACCGTTTGATCGAGCAGTTCCAACACCGACTCCTTAGGTACTTGGTTTACCTCACACGAAATCGTGAGCTGGCGGAAGACCTCTTCCAGGAAACCTGGATTCGCGTGCTCGAACGGGGCCATCAGTATGACGGAAAGCACGAATTCAGCACGTGGCTTTATGCCGTGGCGAGAAACCTTACGATCGATTACCTGCGAAAAATCAATCCAGTCAGCCTCGATGGGCTGTTGGCGCAGAACGAAGCTGACGCGTCGGTCGAACCCCGCGACGTCCGTCCGTTGGCACTGGACGTCTTAGCACAACGTCAACAACTGCTAAGAATCAATGAGGCATTGATCGCCATTCCGGCGGAGTACCGCGAAGCCATCGTGTTGCGCTTTCAGGATGAGTTGGCGCTGGAGGAGATTGCCATCGTGACGGGGGCGCGGCTGGGCACGGTTAAGTCACGTCTATATCGCGGGCTAAACATGCTTATGGAACGATTGGGAGGAGTACAGGCTTGATTCGAAACGTACATGACGAGGCGTGCGCATTGATTGGTCTCGGTGGAACTATTTCCGATACGCAGCAGGACTGGTTACGTAAGCACCTCGAGCAATGCGAAGCATGTCGTCTATATCTTCAGGTTGTGAATGACGTGGTTGGTGCGCTGCGCTCGGTGCCAATATCCGCCGATTCCCGGCTGGTGCGAGCATCACAAATGCGAGTGCGCTTTCATGCGCGGAGTCTTCGCGATATGCGCCAACGTGTTTGGCTGATTGGAATGGCCGGCTTGGGGGTGGGACTTTCGGCGGCCCTGACTGCGCCGATTTTATGGAGCGTCTTCGCATGGATTGGGCAAATGGCCGGAGTGCCCAACCTCGTTTGGCAGGCCAGCTTCCTGTTCTTCTTCGCCATGCCGGGGGTGATTGTGGCACTCCTATTGATCGCCCGAGGCGCGCACCCGATCGAAAGCGGCAAGGATTCGGGGCAGTGGAGCTGAGGAATTCATAAACGGTCATGGGAATGAAAAACGACAATCAAGGCGTTCTGGCAAGGGAAATCAAAATCGTTCCGTGGTGGGCATGGGCGCTGGCCGGCGTCCCATTCATTGCCGCTCAGTGGTTTTTTAACCTCGAGATTGTTCGTCACCCACACCCTCCTCCGGGATGGGCGCGGCCGCTGTTTGGCATTTTGGCCGGCGTCGGCGGAGCAGCGTATGTGCTCCTCATCTGCTATGTGAACCGCGACTCAAAGCGGAGGGGAATGAGTCCCGTACTTTGGACGCTTGTGGCCATCTTCGTTCCCAATCTTCTGGGTATCCTTCTTTACTTTGTTTTAAGGCAACCACTCGTCCATGCCTGTCCGCAATGCGGGAGCGCAGTCCAAGCCGCATTCAATTTCTGCCCTCGGTGCAGCTACAAACTTGCCCCGAGCTGTCCCCAGTGCCAGCGGATTCTTAGCGTGAGTGATGCGTATTGCCCGTATTGCGGGACGCCAGTGCGAACCGAACAATCACAGGTCTCTAGTCCCCCAACAACAACTCCTGGTTGAGAGGCTCCGTTGAACCACACGTGGGATGGGAGAAGGGACGTTACACATTCCTTAATTGCCGTGTCCCAGGGATGCACAAGAAGTGAGCCAGGCGAGGAAGACGATGTCCCCGATTCTAGCAGTTCATATTTGTGGTGGCACCCTAGGGCTGATTTCGGGTGCAGCCGCAATATGTTTTCGAAAAGGTTCCCCGCGACATGCCTTTGCGGGAAAGATCTTTGTTCTATCCATGCTTACGATGGCAGGTGGCGCTGTATACGTGGCGACTCTCAAGCATGAACCGGGCAATATTAGCGGTGGCATATTTGCCTTCTATTTGATACTGACCGCCTGGCTCACTGCACGTCGCAGAGATGGGGAAACGAGCAAACTCGACTGGGCGGCGCTTCCTATTCCGTTGGCACTTGGAATCTTTGCGTTGATCTCTGATGTCGAAAAGATGCGTAGCCCTGGAACATCAAGAGATGGCGTTCCCGCTGGAATGGGCCTGTTCATGGGTTCGGTGATGCTATTGGCCGCGGCGGGGGACGTTCGTATGCTCGTGCGGCACGGCATTTTGGGCGCGAAACGCATCGTGCGACATCTTTGGCGCATGTGCTTTGGCTTGTTTATCGCCACAGGGTCCTTTTTTCTCGGTCCCGCGAACCGTCCACTGAGATTTCTGCGGGCAATAGGGCTCCGGCAACAACTATTCCGCGCGTTACTGCGCGAAGAAGTGCTTTTGTTCTTGGCTGTCCTGCCGTTGTTACTGCTGATCTTCTGGGTTGTCCGAATTCGGTTCACCAATGTGCTTAAGAGAATGCCCGTGGGGCGGAAAAGGGATGTCTACTCCTTACCGGCTCAGACCTCGAGTTCTCTTGACTCCGCATGAAGATTAGAGGATCGCTCAGGAGGGCAAGAAAATGGCAATGAGCGCCATGGCTGTCGAGGAACGTTGGGTAGTCGGACGATCATGAAACTAAAGAGATAGGAGGGGTGCCGGGAGGGGAATTGAACCACAAGGTAGCAAGTACCAGCGGATCTTGAGGGAGGGAAAGCTCCTGAACGGGACTTACCCATCTTCTTGTGTTGTGCCGAACACATCGACTACCAGCTACGATGCGACCTATCTCGAGTTAGCCACCCGCCGAAGCTTGCCATTGGCGACGCTTGACGACGACTTGCGCAAGACCGCAAAAATAAATTGGGTGTCGCGCTCTTGGGACAGAGATTGACCCGCAGGGGCTTACAAGAGCGCAGTTATGCATCGTTGAGACCAATCTGCTTCGTTCTGACCATAGAACAGTTTTACTACAGCAAAGAGGTCCAGACATTCTGACGCTTGCTACTACCTGGTTTTATTGCTGCGGATACACACAGTAATCTTAGTGCTTTCTTCAGAAGGGACGTGCACAAACGCCGGTGGGACAGTTTGCGAGAGCTCTTCGCCAATCATCCGAGGGGGAGGGTATCCCGATTCTCCCTGAAGCGTGTTCACTGGTGTCGGCCGAGTTGCCTTGCAGATGTTCGCTACCGACGCCAACAGATCGAGCTGTGCCCTGACAAGCTGCTCGATTAAGTCAAAGTTAAAGATTGGGCGCTATGGTTGTTCCCAAGGCTGTTTCGGAGTATAAACTCTCTCGTCAGCCAAGGTGAGACACTCGGTCTGTTTTCCTTCGCCCGCATCTCACCAGTTTTGCCATGAACTGCACGGGGAGGTGCGCCATGGACGAACGCCACTCGTCTATGATCTCGCGTCCGGCACTTTCTTGGATTTTATTGTCCACAGTTTGCCTGAGCATTGAAGCGGTCGCGCAGAACCCAGGGGACTTTGCGATTGTTGTTCTGCCGGACACCCAGAATTACTCCCAATATTACCCCCAGATATTCGACTCTCAAACTCAGTGGATCGCAAACAATGCAGCTTCGCTGAACATCCAGCTCGCAATCGGAGTCGGCGATATTGTGAACGTGGGGACCGATGCCGTGCAATGGGCCAATGCAACTCACTCAGTCGGGATCCTCGATCAGGCAGGAGTGCCGTACGCATTCGCGATAGGAAACCACGACTATGATACGCTGCCGCCTACCAGCCGGAGCGCAACGAATTTTAACCAGTATTTTGGCCCAAGTCGTTATGCAAGCGCTTCGTATTACGGCGCAAGCAATTTCCCTTCAGGAAGCAATGAAAACTTTTATGAGACGTTCAATTGGCAAGGCAACAAGTACCTCGTTTTGGTTCTAGAATTCGTCCCACGTGACACGGCCCTGGCCTGGGCGAGATCCGTTCTGGATGGCAACCTTGATAAAGAAGTTATCGTTGTCACCCACAGCTATCTTTACTCCGACAATACTACCGTGGATGAATGTGATACCGCGGACATGATCGGCGATAATAATGGCGCTAAGCTGTGGACCAGCCTTCTCGGGCAGTACCCGAACATTAGTCTGGTTTTGAGCGGGCACGTGACCAACAAATTCAACGCCCAGCGCTCCGACGTTGCGGCGGGTGGCAATTTCGTTCATCAGATCTTCGCGAATTGGCAGACTTGGACGAATGGTGGCAACGGATACTTGCGGATCATGCAGTTTTCCCCTCAGAGTAACTCGATTACAGTGACCACCTACTCGCCCTACACGGGGCTGTTCTTGACTGATACGGGAAATCAATTCACGCTGAAGTGGCACAATGACGGAAACCTTGGAACAGGAACGGCAGTAGTCTCGGGGCGAGTCCGCACAGCTTCATATGGCAACAATTGCGCGGTGATCGCGGGCGCAACCGTCAACGTTGGGGGCGCAACCGCGTTGACCGACAGCAGCGGTAGGTACTCTCTGGTGCTGCCACCCGGAGCGGTTTCCGCAAATGCCAATGCGGCTGGCTTTCTCACTTCAGCGCAGAATCTGACACTCAACGACTATTTTCCCAACCAAGTAGATTTTTTCCTCACTCCTGTGCCGCCCTGCCCTCAAAGCTCCACAGATCCCTCAGTCACCATCTGTACCCCGGCAAACAATGCCACGGTGGGCAGCCCAGTAAGCGTAATTGCCGGCTCAAATTCATCAGTTCCGATCGTCTCCCTCTCCATTTGGCTTGACGGGAAGAGGGCTTACGGCACGTCCTCATCCGTGCTGAATACCAACGTGGCGATTCCGTCTGGCACACACTTGTTGACAGTGCAGGCAATCAACGGAGTCAACCAGATCGCGAATCAGAAGATTGTTTTATCTGTTCCATCCGCAGTCCAGCTTCCTTGCAGCCCCGCCACTCCCGACCTCACTGTCACGATCTGTTTCCCGGCACCGAACCCGATGGTCACGTCGCCCGTAAATATTGCTGCCGCAAGCACCGACAATAGCGCGTCGGTGGTGAATATGTTTGTCTGGATCGATGGAATCAAGCGGTGGACAGCCGTGGGCAATACCTTGAACGTTTCGCTGCCACTGTCTGCAGGAATACGGCGGCTCACAGTCCAGGCAAAAGACTCCCTGGGACGTTATTTTCAATCCACCGAATACATAACGGTCCAATGAAGTTCTGATTGCTCACAACGAGAATGCCACACAGGCAAACGATGGGGTGGGTCAGGTCGTTGCTCGAGTGTCGATTTTCATCCACGGTCTGCTAAGCCCTTGTCGGGCAGAAGGGAACTGGAAGGATTTCCCTAGCTTTACACTTCCGTCCACTGGCTTTCGCTATAAGCTGAAGTTCCAAATTCTTCTCGAGTGGGATAAGCATTGATTCAAGCACAAGTAAGCCGTCGTCGTTTTTGGCTTATTGCTGGGGTGGCCCTACTTCTTCTGGTGTTTGCGATCCAACTGCGCGCTGACCTCACATGCCAACACCATCCCATGGGACGAACCTGATCATATCTATTCCGGATCCAGGCCTGAAAGCCCCGGGGAAACTTAATCTTGTGGAAGGGGCCGCGCCTATACTCTTGGTTTGATTACGGATGATTTAGAGTGGTATGGGAGTCAGCCTATGTCCACCACTACGGCAGAGCTCAACTTGAGCGATCCACGTCTGTTCCGCCAAGCCTGCTACATCAACGGACAATGGATTGAAGGGAATGCGTCTCCGACAATGGCAGTAAATGATCCTGCCACGGGCGAAGTGATCGGCAGCGTCCCCGCTTTGGGCGCGGCAGAAACCCGCGAGGCGATTGACGCTGCCGCAGCGGCGTTCGCGAGTTGGCGCAAGCGTACGGCGAAAGAACGTGCCGTGATCTTGCGGCATTGGTTCGACCTAATGATGGCGAACCAGGAGGATCTCTCGTATCTGATGACGATGGAGCAAGGCAAACCGCTGACGGAATCGCGCGGAGAAGTTGCGTATGCAGCTTCGTTTCTGGAGTGGTTCGGCGAAGAAGCGAAGCGAGTCTGCGGGGATACGATTCCGGGGCACCAGTCTGACAAACGTATTGTTGTTGTAAAGGAGCCAGTCGGAGTGGTCGCCTGCATTACGCCGTGGAATTTTCCGCTGGCGATGATCACGCGGAAAGTCGGCCCGGCGCTCGCTGCCGGCTGCACGGTAGTCTTGAAGCCGGCAGAGCAAACTCCATTTTCGGCGCTGGCACTGGCGGAGCTCGGTGAGCGCGCTGGCATTCCAAGCGGCGTGTTCAACGTGATCACGGGATATCCGGTCGAGATTGGCGGGGAACTGACGTCCAATCCGCAAGTGCGAAAACTTTCTTTCACTGGGTCCACGGAGATCGGAAAGCTGCTGATGTCGCAGTGCGCCGGAACCGTGAAGAAGCTATCTCTCGAGCTGGGCGGGAACGCTCCTTTTATTGTGTTCAATGATGCCGATCTCGACGCCGCTGTAGAAGGCGCAGTCGCGTCAAAGTACCGTAACAGCGGTCAGACCTGCGTGTGCACAAACCGGTTCCTTGTGCAGGACGCCGTGCACGACTCGTTCGCGGAGAAGCTCTCCGTCGCGGTGGGGAAACTCAAAGCCGCACGTGGACTGGAAGCGGGCGCAACGCAGGGCCCGCTGATTGACGACAATGCGGTACGCAAAGTGGAAGAACATATCCGCGATGCAACCTCGAAGGGGGCGCGGATTTTGGTCGGCGGGAAACGCCATGCTTTGGGAGGAAGGTTCTTCGAACCAACCATCCTGACGGGAGTCACTCCTGCGATGGAAATTTCACGCGAAGAAACGTTTGGGCCGGTGGCGCCGTTGCTCCGCTTCAAAACCGAGGCAGAGGCGATCGCTCTCGCCAACGACACGCAGTACGGGCTGGCCGCCTATTTCTACGGCCGCGACATTGCGCAGATATGGCGCGTGGCCGAAGGACTCGAATACGGGATGATCGGGATCAATACCGGATTGATCTCGACCGAGGTCGCGCCCTTTGGTGGAATGAAAGAGTCTGGGCTCGGACGGGAAGGCTCGAAGTACGGAATCGATGAGTACCTCGAAATCAAGTACCTGTGCTTCGGTGGTATCTGATGGGGAGCCAGTGCTGAGGCCGGTCGTCGGGCGCGAGTACTGGAAAGATAAATGGACCTGGACGGAAGAAGAGCCCTCCGCAAACGGTTTTGTGGAGAGCTGTTGAACTCCAATCAAGTTGTTCATTGAAGTGCCTGCGTCTACGTAATCGTCACAGAGCGGGTGCGGATGACCAATTACGCGGCATGTTACGCGGGAGCGCTTGCCGTCGCGGCCGTCCTGTCCAAGGGCGAAATGAATCTCGTGACTCTCCTCCCTCGGGATGCGGTCGCGATTCTTTTGGATGTTGCGGTCGCTGACCGCTGCAACACGGGAGGCTAGCTGACCCAGTCGAGCACCTTATACCACGCGCCCGCGAAGGGAAGGAACCAGGGCGTGCGTCTGTAGAGCCCGAAAGGGGCGCCGGGGAAGGGGATATCACGGAATGGATTCGAGTCTGCGCCGCCGCACGCTGCCTCCGCAACTTTGGTGCCGAGGTAGGTCGCCATGGCTACGCCATGCCCCGCATAGCCGACGGAATAGTAGATGCCGTCAGCCTGGCCCGCATGCGGCATCATGTCGAACGTGAAGTCGAGCGTGCCACCCCACGCATATTCCACTTTCACGTCGCGCAATTGGGGGAAAATATTGAGCATGTCACGGCGAAGGATGTCAACGCTCCTGCGGATCGTTGTTGATGTTTCCGGGAAGAAGGCCGCACGGCCTCCGAACAGCATTCGGCCATCGGGGGTGAGGCGGTAATAATGCAAATAGTGTTTGGAATCGGAAATCATGCGATTCCGGGGAATCAGCTCGCGGGCCAGCGACTCAGAAAGCGGTTCGGTCACGATAATGAATGAACCAATGGGGATGATCTTCTGGCGGAGTTTGGGCACCACCGAGTCGGTATACCCACTAGTTGCAACTAGGACGTCTTTTGCAAAGAGTAAACCGCGCGTATTGCGCACGGTGAAACCACCGGTGCCATTCCGGGCCGACTTCTCAATACCTGAAACCCGCGTGCACTCGTAGATTTGTGCCCCGGCTTTTTGCGCAGCCCTCGCAAGGCCAGCCACATAGCGCGCGGGATTCACCCCGGCACTGACTTCATCCACAATGCCCCCGCGGTAAAGCCGTGAGCCGATTTCTGCTGGCAGCTCTGATTTGCTGACAACCCGCGTCTGATGGTTGAATTCACGGGCCATTAACTCCGCCGATTTTTGATATGTATTAAAGTGTGACTGCTTACAGGCAACTTGCAAGTCGCCGCAGCGGCTGAAATTGCAATCGAGGGATTCTTCCGCAACGATTTGTTCAACGCAGGCGATCGCACTCAGTGTAGCCGCAAACATGCGGTGGGTCGTTTCTCTACCGTAGCGCTTTGCCAGCACCTCGACGCCAAGCTTCAATCCGGTGAGGACCATGCCGCCATTGCGAGAACTCGCACCCCACCCGATGGTCTCGGCTTCAAGAACGGCGACGCGCGCACCGTGTTTGGCGAAAGAGCGCGCTGCCGAGAGTCCAGTGAAGCCTGCACCGATTACGGCGACATCAACAGCCTCAGGCAGCGGTCCGTCGATTCCCCTTGGCTGGGAGACGGTATCGTGCCAGTAGGTGCGTTCCAGGTAATTCACGAGGGAGGTAGTGGCAATGATCGTATCCGTTCTTGACCGTTTATGTGCAGGTGAATTCAGGCATGAAAATCTCGTCTCACAGGGGCTGAAATCCTGCGTTCGTTCACCCAACTTATAAATGGCCGCTCTTCCAGGGCCAATCTTTCTTCAATGTAGCTCACCCATCCGAAGCTTTTCAGAGGCGTGGTCAACAGCTGTGCTGGTTCACTCCATTGTGGCCTCGGCAACCGCAGGTCGCCGCTCGCAAACTGACGCGAGAGCCGCTTCCAGTACATCGAGCCCTTCGTCCAACTGTTCATCGCTGATAACGAGGGGCACCAAAAGCCGAATCACGTTGCCGTACGTGCCGGCGGTGATCGTGATCAACCCATGCTCGTAGCAGTATTGTGCAATCTCCCTGGTCTCGTCTGGCGCCGGTTCACGCGTGTCACTGCTCCTAACCAATTCCAAAGCGCGCATTGCGCCAAGGCCACGAATGTCGCCTATGATCTCAAAACGATCTGCCCATTTTCGTGCACGTTTCTCGAATCGCTCGCCGATGGAGTTGGCGCGGTGGAGAAGATCTCCTTGCTCAAACGTATCTAATACAGCATTGGCGGCGGCGCAAGCCATGGGATTGCCAGCGAAGGTTCCGCCTAGCCCGCCCTCGCCCGGAGCATCCATGATTTCAGCGCGCCCGGTGACTGCCGCCAGGGGTAACCCCCCGCCGAGTGACTTTGCGGTTACAAAGATGTCCGGCTCAATTCCGTAGTGTTCACAGGCGAACATTTTTCCTGTGCGTCCAAAACCGCTCTGTACTTCATCCGCAATGAAAACGATTCCATGCTTTCTGCAAATATCCATCAAGATGCCGAAGAACTCCGGCGGAGGAGTAGCGAAACCTCCCTCGCCCAGCACGGGCTCGACGATCAGAGCGGCAATATCTTCTGCTGCCGTCACGCGCCTAAATGTGTCTTCCAGATGATGCGCGCAATAGAGATCGCACGATGGATACTGCATCGAGTAGGAACAGCGATAGCAGTACGCGTAAGGAACGCGGTAAACGTCTGAGGGAAAGGGAGCAAAGCCATCCTTGTACGGATGCGTCTTGCTGGTGAGGGCCATGGCCATGAACGTGCGGCCATGAAAGGCGTCTTCGAATGCGATCGCGCCCGGGCGCCGGGTGTATGCGCGCGCAATCTTCACCGCGTTTTCGATCGCCTCAGCGCCGGTGTTCAGAAGCAAAGTCTTCTTAGCGAATTTACCTGGCGTGATCTGGTTCAGTCGTTCAGCAACCCGAATGTACCCTTCGTAGGGCGTCACCTGCACACAGGTGTGCAAGAAATTCTGTGCTTGAGCATCGATGGCTGAAATCACCGCTGGATTGCGGTGACCGACGTTCAAGCAGCCGATCCCACCAGCAAAATCGACGAATCGGTTACCATCCACGTCCTCTAGCCAGGCATCTTGCGCGTGGGCGACGTAAACCGGCGTGGCGTGAGAGAGCCCACGGGGGGCCGCGGCTTGTTTCCTTTGCATAAGCGCCCGCGACCTCGGCCCCGGTATGGATGTTTTGAGCTGAATCGTTCCCATTGCTTCACATCGACTTCTGGCCACTAGCTGCTAGCCGCTTACCACTACCCACTAACCACTACTTTTCAATACCAACCAATCGGCTGTTCGTTCAAATTGATGTGCACTTGCTTGGTTTCAAGATATTCCTCGACACCCCAGGGCCCAAGTTCGCGGCCAAAACCAGACTGCTTGTATCCGCCCCAAGGCGCCTCGACATACGTGGGCTGCATGTGATTGACCCAAACAATTCCCGCTCGCAGCAGCTTGACAACGCGAAACGCTTTGAAGATGTCGCGCGTCCACACTGCGGCGGCAAGCCCATAAGGGGAATCGTTCGCGATTTTGAGAGCGTCATTTTCATCTTCAAAGGGAATGACCGATGCCACCGGCCCAAAAATTTCCTCGCGGGCAATGCGGGCACGGTTATCAACGTCGTAGAAGATCGTTGGCTCGACATAGTAGCCTTTGGCAAACTTTTTGGCACGATCGCCGCCAATCGCGATTTTCGCCTCTAGTTTCCCCAATTCTTGATAAGAACGCACCCGCTCGTATTGTTCTTTGCTGACGAGCGCCCCCATCTTAGTCTCGCGATCGAGCGGCGGACCGAGCCGAATGGCGCGTGCCTTCTCCGTCATGGCGTCCACAAATTTCCTGTAGATCGGCTTGTGTACCAAAATGCGACTGCCGGCGGAGCAGACTTCTCCTTGATTAATGAAGACGCCGAACAACGCGCCATCAATAGCGGCCTCGAAGTCCGCGTCTGCGAAGAAAATGTTCGGAGACTTTCCCCCAAGTTCGAGAGTGACTCGCTTGAGTGTGTCGGCCGCCGTCTTGACTATTGTCTTGCCCACCTCCGCGCTGCCAGTAAACGCGACCTTGTTCACGTCCGGATGCTTGACCATGGGCGCGCCGCAAGTCTCGCCGAATCCGGTGACTATGTTCACCACGCCTGGCGGCAATTGCACGTCCGCAAACCAGTTTGCTAGTTCCAGTGCGGTCAGCGGCGTTTGTTCTGCCGGCTTCAGCACGCAGGTGCAGCCCGCGGCCAGAGCAGGGGCCAGCTTCCAGGCAGCCATGAGCAATGGGTAATTCCACGGAATGATTTGTCCCGCCACCCCTACCGGTTCTTTCAATGAAAGGCTGACGGCATTATCGGGAACAGGGTTTACCGAACCGAGTATTTTTGTGGCCAAGCCCCCGTAGTATTCGAAGCAGGTGGCTACATCGTTGATGTCATATTCTGCTTCAACGATCGGCTTGCCAGTGTTGCGGCATTCCAATTCGGCCAGCATCGGCAAGTTTTGACGGATTTTCTCTGACAGCCGGAAAAGAATGCGCCCACGTTCTTGCGGCGTGGTTGTTGGCCATGCACCCTCTTCAAAGGCAGCCTTGGCAGCGGCGACTGCGCGATCTACGTCGGCCGAGTTTCCGAAGGGAACTTGTGCGATGACCTCTTCGGTCGAGGGATCGTAGACTGGAAATGTTTTGCCGGAACTGCTCTCAGCCCATTCGCCGTTGATGTAAAGCTGGTAGGTCTTGACTGCACTCGCCACTCCCGCGGGCATAAATAATCCTCCTTGTGCTCATCAAATTCTGAGTCGAAAGCTGGCGTCTCAAATCAGTTGACAAACCTTGCTATAATCCGGCAAGGTTAATGCCATATTGTAAGGGCTGTCAAGCCGAACTTCTCGCGGAGTGTGCTGCTGTTAACCACTCTTTTATGTCCTCTGCAGACAAGAACGACTATCTGAAAATCGGAGATGTAGCTCGCCTGGTTGACATGTCTCCCACGGTGATCCGCATGTGGGAGAGTCTCGGATTGGCCCGACCTCGGCGCACCAAGAGCAAATATCGTCTCTATTCCCGCGATGACGTGCGACTGCTGAAGCGCGCGAGTTTCCTGCGAAAGGTTCGCGGCATGAATGCAAGTGCCATTGTGCACATGCTGAAGCGCGATGGCCGCGTTCACCCGCCTGACGGCGGACAGCCTGTGATGATAGGCGCGCTCCTGCGGCGGTTGCGGTTGAAGAAAGATGTACCACTGGCAGTAGTTGCCGAAGCTGTCGGGATATCGGTGGGATTCCTCAGCGCCTTGGAACGCTCGCAGATGAATGCATCCGTTGGCACGCTGCGCAAGCTGGCGCGATTCTACGACATCAGTGTTCTTGACTTTTTTCAGACCTCGCAGACAAACCCGCACCTTGTTCGCCCTCAGGACCGAAAGAAGTTGAGCGCCGATCGCGGTGTGGAGATGGAACTGTTGGCCTGGGGCAACACGGTGATGGAGCCGCACCTGTTCCGTATTGCTCCGGGAGCGGGAAGCGAAGGTTCATACTCGCACCACGGGGAAGAATTTTTGCACATTTTACGAGGCAATCTAGACATCTCCATCGCGGGGGAACACTACACGTTGAAGCCGGGAGATAGTTTGTACTTCGACAGTGATGCGCAACACGAGTGGCACAATCCCGGCAAAGAGGAAACAGTAGTGATTTGGATTAACACTCCGCCAACATTCTGATGTGGCGCGCGGCTTGGCGTAGAAAGAAATCTCCGAAGGTTGATTTCAGTTGGCCTGATGATCTTGACGAACATTGAATTCCTCGTTCTTGCGACCTCATGAACACTCTTGCTCACCGGCTTCGCCTCGCCGACTACTTTGCTCTCGCCTTTGGCGTCATGGTGGGAACGGCGTGGCTGGTGGTGATGGACGACATTCTACAAAGGGGCGGCCCATTCGGGGCGCTTTTGGGATTCACAGCCGGCGCCCTGATGGTGCTTCCGATCGGTTACGTATACGGCCGTATTGTGCCGATGGTTCCTGACGAAGCTGCAGAAGCGGCCTATCTTGCGCAGTTTTTTCCCGGTGCTGTGAGCTTCGCAACCGGCTGGATGGTGTTACTCAGCTACTTCTTAACTTGTCCCTTCGAAGGTCTCGCTGCCGGAAGAATAGCGGGGTACATATTCCCGGCCCTGAATACTCACGAGCTATATCGTCTGGGGGGACATTCCGTTTATCTTCCCCATCTCGTGTTGGGGCTGGTCCTCACCTGTGCCTTGACCTGGGTTAACTATCGTGGCATTCAGGCCGGGGCGCGTTTGGGAAAGACGACGACATTCACGTTCCTAGCCCTGGTCGTGATCTTTGCGCTTGCGGGTGCTGGCCATGGCAAAGCGGCAAACTTGCGTCCCCCTTTCAGTCACAGTGCCCTGCTTTCGGTCTTTCTGGTGTGGCAAGTGGTTCCCTGGCTCTTATCGGGGTTCGAGTCCGTCGGCAAATACAGTGAGGAAGCCAGTTCCGATTTCAAGACTAGCGGGTATTTCATTGCCATTGCGATGACGATAGGCGTAGGGCTGGCCTTCTTTTGGGTCGTGATCTCTGCGGTATCCTATGTCGCTCCTTGGCAGGCCCTGCAAACGAATCAGCAGTTCCCAACTGCGGTGGCGTTTGAGCGCGCTCTGCACGCGCACTGGATTGTGGTGCTGATCTTGTCATCCGCATTGGTGTCGCTGGTGCAGTGTTTCAACGCCAACCTGATTGCATCGTCGCGCATGCTGTTTGCAATGGCCCGACGCAATCTTTTGCTGCCGAAACTGCAGCATGTCAATCCCCACACCAAGACGCCATCTATCGCTGTCGTGCTGGTCGGCGTAGCGACAGCACTCACTATGTTCCTAGGGGAGGCTGGACTGGTTCCCATCCTGGAAGTCGGCGCGATTTCTTCGGCCCTGGGATGGATGTCAGCGTGCGTCGCCTTCCTATGTATGAAGCCGAATTGGATAGGCCGGATGGCTGCGGCGTTTGGGGTGCTCGTGACCGTAATGATGGTCTTCGCAAAGGTGCTTCCTTTCATTCCGGGCCACTTTACGGTCTATGAGTGGATCGCGCTCGCGATCTGGGGCACTTTAGGCGTTGCCATCTCGGCACCGTTCCAATTTCAGGCGAGGAAAATTCCTGCGAAAGAAGCTGTACCTTCGCGGGTATGAGTCGGATGTGCAGTAGAAAAGGATCAGTATGATGAGCCGTGCCGCTTCGCACATTACGCAACTGCAAAATTACATTAATGGCCGATGGAGCGACTCGGCGGTTTCCGAGTCGCGCCAGGTGATAAACCCCGCGACCGGCGAAGTTATCGCCAGCGTGGCTCTTGCAGGCAGCGGACAGGTACACGAGGCAGTGACGGCTGCCGCCGCGGCGTTCCCCGAATGGCGCCGCACTCCTCCCGAAGACCGGATTCAGCCGCTTTTCAAGCTGAAGGCGCTCCTGGAAGAACATCTGGACGAGGTCAGCCGGATCATCACACAGGAAAACGGCAAGACCTTTGTCGAAGCCAAAGCAGAGATGCGCCGGGCCATTGAGAACGTTGAAGTTGCCTGTGGCATTCCAATGATGATGCAGGGCTACAATCTGGAAGATGTGGCTCGGGGCATCGACGAAACCATGATCCGGCAGCCGCTTGGTGTTGTCGCGGCCATTACTCCGTTCAATTTTCCGGGGATGATTCCGTTTTGGTTTTTGCCCTATGCCATCGCTACCGGGAACACGTTCGTTCTCAAGCCATCCGAGCGCGTACCGCTCACCATGCAATACATTTTCGGGCTATTGGACAAGGTTGGCTTGCCCAGCGGCGTGGTGAATCTGGTGAACGGGGCAAAGGCGGTAGTCGATGCTTTGATCGATCACCCCAAGCTACGAGCCATCAGTTTTGTCGGTTCGACAGCGGTGGCGCGGTACATCTATGCTCGCGCCGGTCAGAACGGTATACGATGCCAATGCCAAGGCGGCGCCAAGAATCACGTCGTTATTCTCCCCGATGCAGACATGCAAATGGCCACGCAGATTATCGCTGACAGCGCCTTCGGCTGCGCTGGCCAGCGCTGCCTTGCGGTATCGGTTGTCGTGACGGTGGCCGGAGCGCAAAAGAAGTTCCGAGACTCGATTACCGACGCTGCCGCCAACCTCAAGGTGGGCTACGGATTAGATGCGGGCGTACAAATGGGGCCAGTGATCACGCGCGAGAGTCAGGCTCGCATTGAATCACTCGTCGCTGCGGGTGAAAAAGAGGGAGCAACGGTTCTGCTTGATGGTCGTAACGCAAAGATCTCCGGTTATGAATCCGGAAGCTTCGTCAAGCCCACAATTCTCGACCAGGTGCCTGCTTCGAGCGAGCTAAACGATATGGAGATCTTCGGGCCTGTCCTGAGTCTTGTTCACGCCGACAACCTGGACGACGCGCTCCGTTTCTTAGAACGCAGCGCCTACGGTAATCAGGCCTCGCTGTTTACTGCGAGCGGATCGGCCGCGCGTCGCTTCCGCTACGAGGTGCCGGCTGGAAACATTGGAATCAATATCGGCGTGGCGGCGCCAATGGCATATTTCCCTTTCAGTGGATGGAAGAACAGTTTTTTCGGCGATCTCCATGGCCAAGGCCGCGATGGGATCGAATTCTACACGGATAAGAAAGTCGTGATTGAACGTTGGGCAGAAGAACACAGCCGGAAATTTTAGATTGATCTGTTGGAAATTGTTGAGTAGAGAAATTGGGCCAGTGGGGGGAGTGGGAAACCTCGATGGAATCATTCGATCATCAAAACCCAAACGCCTCTGCGGGCAGTTAAGATCGAGGCTCAATGACTCAAGTGCTAAATCTTCGGAAACAAGAAGCCAAGGATAAATGACTACAACAGTTACGCCCGCTGCCATGACTGGTACTGAAATTGTTGATCTCTGCAAGAAACACACACTGTATGAATGGTCGGCGCAGTCCAAGATTGACCCTATTTCAGTTGCGAGAGCGAAAGGCATCTACTTCTGGACTCCTGAGGGCAAGCGGTTCATTGATTTCAACAGCCAGCTGATGTCGGTGAACATCGGCCATGGCGATGAGCGCGTTACTACGGCGATCAAAGAACAAGTTGACAAGCTTCCTTATGCCAATCCCTTTATGGCGCACGAAGCGCGAGCTCGGCTTGGGGCAAAACTCGCGGAGATTACGCCCGGCGACATCAGCACCTTCTTTTTCACCAATGGCGGAGCTGAGGCCAACGAGAATGCGATCAAGATTGCGCGCTTTTTCACCGGCCGCCACAAGATTATCTCGCGTTATCGTTCTTATCATGGCGCAACGGCCGGCAGTATTTCGTTGACAGGTGATCCTCGGCGCTGGGCGGCTGAGCCGGGTATTCCGGGCGTGGTTCATGTCCTCGATCCCTATCACGGTATCGAACGCGGCTGGGAATCCGCAGAATCGTCGCTACAAATGCTCGAAGAAATCATTCAGCTCGAAGGCCCTCACACCATCGCGGCATTCATACTTGAACCGGTGGTTGGAACCAACGGCATCCTGATACCCCCGGATGGTTACTTGGAAGGCGTGCGCAAGCTATGCGACAAGCATGGCATTCTCATGATTGCGGACGAAGTGATGGCCGGCTTCGGCCGCACCGGCGAGTGGTTCGCCGTCGATCATTGGAAAGTTGTTCCCGACCTTATCTGCATGGCCAAGGGCCTGACCTCAAGCTACATCCCTCTGGGTGCAGTGGGTATGCGTCACCATATCGCTCAGCACTTCCAAAACAATGTTTTCTATGGAGGTTTGACTTACAACAGCCATCCCATGGGCTGCGCCGCCGCCTTGGCCACCATTCGTGTTTACGAAGAAGATCGTCTGATCGACAATGCAAGAAAGATGGGAATGATAATGAAACAGATTGGAGCGGAATTGCAGACGAAACATCCATCTTTGGGTGCCGTGCGGTCGATTGGACTCTTCGGAATTGTTGAACTCGTCCGCAGCCGCAAGACACGAGAACCCATGGCCCCCTTCAATGGCACCTCAGAAGAGATGCAAGCGCTCGCCCGGTTCTTCCGCGATCAAGGCCTTTACACGCTTGTGCGTTGGAACAGCTTCTACACGAACCCGCCGCTCTGCATTAACGAACAACAGCTGCGCGAAGCCTTCGCAATTATCGACAAGGCACTCGAGATCACCGACCGAGCGGTTGTCGACTGACCCGTGCCCTGCCAGGCGAGAAAGCATTTTTGTAGAGGGTCATACGTTCGCCTTTTTCGCTGAGAAGTTTGTTAACTCTCCCACGGCTCGGTACGCCTGATCGATGGCCGCATCGGTGTAGGCATAGGCGGCGGCGTCAGCATTGGCAATGGCAATGCGCCCATGAGGCCTGCGGGCGATTTCGCACGGCGTCACCCCGCCGTTCAGCCAGAATTCGTCCCAAAGCGAGTTGTATTCGTAGGCATACCCGTGCGGCCAGCGATTCACGGTTATTGCGGCGATGTCGCGGGCGGGATCGAAGCCCCCCGAGCCCAGCGTCCGGGCGAGTTGTTCGCGAATCTTACGTTCGATCGTTTGAAACTCGGTGGTGAATAGCTCAATTCGGCCGAAGCGATGCTGATCGCGGGCAGCTAGTCCGGGCCGGCATGGCGTCCTCAGCATGTGGATGACAATCGGCTGGTTGGGCAGAGTCGGGCAATGATAGCCTCCGATACTTACCGGAAGGTCGAGCCGGAAATATGTGTGATAACCGCCGGGGGCGTACACCGCCATCGCCCCCAGCTTCTGGAATGCCTCCCAGTTTCGAAGTGCAACATTGGTATATAGCAGCGGGACCTTCGCAGCCGACCGCAGCGCCTGCTTCTGCTCCTCCGGCAGCTCGGAGCAGATGTAGGGGATCACCATGTGCCAGCAGGCAAGCACTGCAAACCGGGCGCGCGCCGTATAGAGCTTGCCCAGACGGGAATACGTGACTTCGACCTGGGTGGCTGAAGACGCGGGGCCCACGTGCTGCACTCGGACGGCCGTGCTGTTCAAGCGAATGCAGACCGTATTCTGCACTTGATCCAACTTGGCATAGTGCGCGCGAGCCGTCACCACATCCTCGGCCGAGTTCCCCGGCACCGCTTCGGGAATGAGGCTGCGCACAAGCAGCCTAGCAATGGAAGCGTTTCCGTCGGGGAAATGAAAGAAGTACTTCTCCGCTTCTGCATTGGGAATGGCGTCGCGGTTCATGCCCTTGCCAGGGACGGGATCGAGCTTCAATCCTCTGAATCCAAGGAAGCCAAAACCCCAGGCATCCTGCGCCGACACAGCATCGATGCCCACACCAAAAAGAGGTTGTGGAGCGGACTGGTAGAGTTTGACGATTTGCCGATCAACGCCGGCGACCTCGGTCAGATAGCGGGCATAACTGATTCTTGCCAAACGGGCTTTTTTCTCGTCAGAGCTCACTCCTGGGAAATAGTCTTCGCCGTCGCGAAGTCTGAGGAGATCCCGCTTGGCAGTCGGCGAAAACGGCGCCTCCTTAAGGAAACGCCTCCAGGTTTCTTCGATGCCACGTTCCTTGTCTCCTTCGTTTTCCGTGCCGCCTGCTGGGAGGGGATTAACCGTGAGCACGTCGGCACCAAACGTTTCCTTGTCAAAGAAGATGCTTGGAAGAAGTCCTGCCGATGTGTAGAGGTCTTTTGCGATGTACTTCGGAAAACTCGCGACATCGATTCCGAGCTCCTCCACAAGACCCTTGGCAGTCGCGCTATAGGGAGCCGGGCTCTCGATGGAAAATGTTCCACCAAAGCCAAGAAGCTTACGGCCATCAACGGTAAATTCGTTTCTCTTCGCATGTCCGCCAAAGTCGTCGTGGTTGTCAAGGATCAAAATACGCGCGCTCGGGTTCGCCTTGCGAAAAAAATGTGCGGCTGACAGCCCGCTGATGCCACCCCCCACGATGATGAGGTCGTATTTCTCACCGCCTTCGGCCGGCGTTCCTGCGTTTTGCCAGAAGTCGCCATCACGAAGTGCATGCGCCACTTCAAATGATCCTGGGTGACTCCCGCGAAGACCGGTGAGTGCGGGCGGATAGTAGTCGGGAGAATTCTGGTCAGGCAGCGCCGCCCAGGAAATTGTTGGGACAATCGCACTGCCTATTGTCACAGCGACGCCGTTCAGAAAATCACGCCGCGTGATGCTGCTTTTCATCCCCAGTTCGCGATCGTAAGAGTCGCTCATGCTATTTCCGTCCCATAGAAAAAACCTTACCACCAACTTCTCGCAGAAAACTGGCGCAAGTCACGCGGCACAGCCATCGCACGTGTCCTGCTGCCGAATCAGAACTTGGCCGAGCTATACACGACTTTTCCGCCGACCATCGTTAGTAGCACTTTGGTCTTGCGAATTCGTGCGGGATCAACTTTGAACAAGTTCTGCGAGACGACAATCAGGTCCGCCACTTTGCCAGGTTCCAGAGAGCCTTCGCGTTTCTCGCGATGTCCGGCAAACGCTGCGTTGATCGTATAGCCCTTGATAGCTTCTTGGATGCTGAGTCGTTCTGAGGGAATCCATCCGCCCTCTGGCTCGCCTTCAGTAGTTTTTCGAGTGACTGCGTTTTGCAATCCCGGCCAGGGGCTCAATGTCACAATAGGCCAATCGCTACCGAATGCGAGCAGTCCACCTGCAGCTTGAATGCTGCGCCACGCCCAGCCGCGGTGTGCACGCTCCGGCCCGACGTTTCGAGCCCACACTGTCAGCGTGTCGTCATCTGGATAGGCATGCAAGGGCTGCATGCTTGCGATCACGCCCAGACTTCCGAAGCGCGGAATATCGGACGCCGCCGCATCTTCAATATGTTCAATCCGGTGCCTAGCATCTTTGGTTCCATTAACGCGCGCGGCGTTCTCGTATGCGTCCAGAGTAGTTTGAATGGCCCGATCGCCTATGGCGTGGGTGAAGACTTGAATTCCGCGACGGTCTAGCTCGGCAACCAGAATCCTGTACCGCTCTGGATCCCACAGCAGCTGACCGGATAGTGAAGGATCATCGGAATATGGTTGAAGCATCGCAGCGGTATGGGTTTCGATAACTCCGTCCATGAAAATCTTGACCCCGCCTACGGCGATCCAATCATCGTGATAACGCTCCCGCGCCCTTTCAATGTCAGCGATTTGCTCGTCCGTGACGAGCGGCGGCTCAACCCGATATGCCAGATAAAACCGGACAGTCAGCTCGCCATTTTTGCGCAACTCCTCAAGCAGGTCTGCGTCGCTGAGGTCGCCTGCACCAGGATTGACGCCCCCCATAACGTGCACGCGCGTAATTCCCAGTTCATTTGCGTGCTTCAATCCAGCGCGTAGGGCCTTGAGCTTTGTCTCGCGTCCGGGATCAGGAATGGCGCGGCGCACAACCGCATCCGCCGCGTCTTCCTTTATTGCTCCAGTCGGCTCACCCGTGTTGGGATCGCGAACGATTGCTCCCCCTGGTGGATCAGGCGTGTCTTTCGTGATATGTGCCGCCTCCAAGGCTTTGCTGTTGGCCCACCAGCTATGGCCGTCGAAGCCATCGAGGTAAACTGGGCGGTCGGCAATGATCGCGTCCAAGTCTTTCTTGTTAGGCAAGCCCGTAGGCGGAAACAAGGGGTAGGACCAGCCGCGTCCCAGCAACCAGGCATCATGCGGATGCGCATTGGCATACGCCTTCACGCGCCGCTGTATCTCAGCGAGATCTTTCGCGCCCTCTAGATCGATCTGCCGAAGAGCAAAAGAGCCGTCAAGGAAATGTACATGGCAATCGGTGAGTCCTGGTAAAACAAGCCGATTTTTTGCGTCGATCACGGTGGTGCTTGGCCTGCGATATTGCTCAATCTCCTTGTCCGTTCCCACTGCGAGGAGCTTCCCATCGCGAATTGCCAAAGCTTCCGCCCAGGTATGGGCGGGGTTTACGGTGTAAACGCGTGCGTGAATCAGAATCAAATCTGCTGCCCGTGGAACCTCACCAGCGAGGCTCGACACACAAAGAATGAGCGAGACAGAGCAGCTAAGACGTAGGTGCATAGATTTCCATGCTGACGTAATCGAGGGCAATCGGTTTGACGGTTGGAGAAAGACCGACCAGGTGTGCCACGTGTCCAGTCTTTAGATAGCTGTTGTGGCTGTCAGAGGCGGCCATGAGCCGTGAGGAAACCTGAGCTGTCGGGGCGAGCCGCCTGCCTTTTTTCCCTTGACAGTCTTATTAACAGGCCACTAACCTTGCGGGATTATAGCAGGGTTTGTTTGGTTCGCAAAATGTGATTTTTGAAGTTCTCGCAAACGAAAGTTGCTGAAACTAAATTCAGCCCGGAGGCGTTGAATGTTCTGCCCCCCCTCGCGTCGGATCGCGTTTTCCTCTGTTCTCGCTGTCATAGGCTTCCTCTCGCCCGCATTCGCGCAAAGCACGGGCGGCAGAATCGTTGGTCGCGTGTCAGATCCCACCGGTGCCGTCGTCAGCGGCGCGCGTGTGAATCTCGTCAACGAAGCGACGCGCGTGGGCCGCGACGCTACAACTGGCCAAAATGGCGACTACACCTTCGTGGAAGTTGTGCCGGGCAATTATCACGTCGAGTACACGCTTCAGGGCTTCAAGAGAGAGGTTCGCACTAACGTGGTGGTACTCGTCAACCAAGTCGTAACTCTAAATGCGACGCTTCAGCCCGGCGGCACAGAAGAAGTGGTTCAGGTCTCCTCCGAGGCACCGCTGGTCGATACCACCAGTACACAGCTTGGCGCCGTCGTCGATGATCGGAGCGTGAGTGAGTTGCCGCTGAACGCCCGCGACACCTATCAGTTTCTCCAGTTGCAGCCGGGCGTGATGTCAACCGTCGGGACTGGCAATCAGATCGTTTACGGCAGCGACAAGTCGGGCTCAGTTTCCGTGAATGGGGGACGCGGGCGCTCCAACAATTTCAGCGTGAACGGCGGCGATGCCAACGACCTGTTTGTGAATTTGCCCACCGTGCAGCCATCTCCTGACAGCATTCAGGAATTTCGTGTTCTGACAAATACGTTCGACGCGGAGTACGGCAGAAACTCCGGCTCAGTCGTGAACGTCGTCACCAAATCCGGCACTAATGACTTTCACGGAAACCTCTACGAATTCTTCCGCAATACCAAGTTGAACGCCAACCCGTACTGTCTTACAGCCATTGACGCTGTGCCTTGTGATAAGCCGCAATTCAATCAGAACCAGTTTGGAGGAACATTCGGCGGCCCGATCAAACGAAATCGTACGTTCTTCTTCGCCTCGTACGAGGGAAGACGCATCCGGCAGGGCATTCCGTCCCCGTTAGTATTCGTGCCCACGGCAGCAGAGCGGCCCAGCGCAGGTCATCTCTTTGCTGACTTCTCTGCAGAGTCGCCATTTTCAGGTAACTTGAGTAGTGCTTTCGCGCTCAATCAGCGGCCGAACTGCGTCACCGGAGCGGGAGCAGCTCCCAACATTCCGGATGGGGTGGATTATTCGGTGTTGTTTCCAAACAACATTATCCCGCTCGCGTGTCTTGATCCCACCGCGGTGGACTTGCTTCAGTATGTTCCTCTTCCTCGCAACGGCAGTGACAAAGTTGTGACCGCGCCGGTGCAGCCCACGCGAGGTGATCAGTTTACCGTGCGTTTTGACCACCAATTGAATTCGAAGCAGAACGTGAGCGTCTATTACTACTTCGATGATGACCACACGATCTCGCCGTTCGCGGTGTTTCAAGCGGCGGGCGCGAACGTTCCCGGTTTCGGATCCATTACCAACGATCGATATCAGCAATGGAACATTACCCATGCTTGGACGTTGAACAACACCACCGTCAACGAGTTTCGTTTCAACTACAACCGTGAGGGACAGGGTACGTTCCAGCACCCTACGTTCACGACGTCAGTGCAGAATTCCTGTCCGACACCTCCCTCGTGGTTGCTTACTGCCTTCCCTGGGGGAGTACCGTGTTTCTCAGATCCCACGGATCCGTCGAACACCTTGGGGATTCATCCCAACGTCGGTCCCCAACACGAGGGGCTGCCTTTCATTCAAGTGAGCGGTGGATTCACAATCGGCAACAATGGTGAGGGAGAATTGCCACAGGTAGGGAATTCATTCCAGTGGTCGGACAACCTTAGCAAGGTTGTTGGAAAACACTCCCTTAAGTTCGGCGGGGACGTTCGTCGCCAGCGGTTCGATCAATTGCTGTACTTCGACGTGAACGGGGAATTCTTTGTGGACGAAACTTCAACCAACACGACGAATGGCGACACAGCTTTTTCCGACTATATGCTCGGCCTGCCGGGCTCCTATGGCCAGGGCTCAGCGCAGCATGAACATGTCCGCAGTACGGGACTGTATCTATTCGCGCAGGACAGCTGGAAGATGAGGCCGAATCTTACGCTTAACTACGGTCTGCGTTGGGAACTGAATACCCCGATTGCGGATATCGGTAAGCACGTGCAAACATTCCGTCCGGGACAACAGACGAAAGTTTATCCGTGTAAGCTCGATCCAACTATTGATGCGGCACTAGTAGCGGCGTACGGGAGTACGGATTGTAGTCCAAGCGGGCCGGCAGGCGCGGTGTTTCCTACGGGTCTTGTTGTTCCGGGCGACCCAGGCGTACCCACCGCCTTAACCCAGACGTATTACAAGGCATTTGCTCCTCGAATTGGTGTGGCCTGGAGTCCCGGCAAATCTGGTAAGACGAGCATTCGCACTGGCTGGGGGCTGTTCTATAACCCGATCGAACAGCTGGTGCTCGAGCAATTCAGCGCTGAACCGCCATTTGGCGGAAGCACTTTTCCATTCAACACGCTATTCAATGAACCATTTTTGGACCAAAGCGGGGACTTTTCCTACCCCAACCCATTTGGACTTCCCCAGCTGAGCGGAGTGAATGGCATTCTCACTCCGCCGCCAGGGAAAGCAATTGATTGGGCGATGTTTCGCCCGAATACGCTCTTCGGACAATTTCAACCTCACATGCGCACGCAGTACTCGGCGCAATACAACTTCACCATCCAGCGGCAGTTGATGGCGGACATGAAGTTGGAAATAGGTTACGTAGGCTCACAAGGTCATCGACTTTTAGCAACACACGACATCAACTACGGAAATCCCCAGACTTGCTTGGGTCTTCAGGCGATAGCCGATGCGTATCCCGGAGATCCTGTAAACGGAGGAATAGGAACCGATTGCGGGCCCTTTTTTGCCGACACCGCTTTCTACGTTCCGCCCACGTGGTTTGACCCAAATGGCAAAGTGACGGATGTGGTCATTCCCGCCCAAGGTCTACTGCTTCCGTATACCGCGAATGGCGGAGGTCCTCTGCTGATTCCTGGTGGCACTGATGTAAACGCGCAGTACCCCGCGGGAATTACCATTACCGGTCTGCGGCGTTACTCGTCTCCTCAGTGTGACCCTCTAACCGGCAACGGCTGCCCCGTGGATGGAATTCCGGTTTTCAGCAGCATCTTCGCGCAGGATACGATTGCGAACTCTGCCTACAACTCCCTCCAGGCATCCCTCGATAAGCGATTCGGGAATGGGCTCCAGTTCACTGCGGCCTATACGTTCAGCAAGTCCATCGATCAGGCATCGAGCTTTGAAGGCATTCTGAACCCGATCGACCCTCGCCGCAGTCGTTCTCTTTCTGCTTTTGATGCTCGGCACCGACTTGTGCTTAGCTACTATTACCAGCTTCCATTCCACAAATTTAGAGGTGCAATTGGGACGCTGCTGAACGAGTGGGCTGTTTCCGGCATTACTACATTCCAAACTGGATTCCCAATTCGTATTAGCACACTCGATGATCAGGAACTGATGTACAGCTTCGACTTCGAGCTGCCGGGGGAGCCAGACCTGGTTGCCCCGTTCCGCACCATGCGGCCTCAGGACAAGAGTCTCTACTACTTCGACCCAAGCTCGTTCAGCGAGGACAATACCTTGGGCCGAATCGGAAATTCGCCTCGTTCGATTTGCTGTGGTCCCCGCATCAGTCAAACTGATTTTGCGATCTTGAAGACGTTCCCGGTCAAGGAGAACATGCGCGTGGATTTCCGGGCTGAATTTTTCAACATCTTCAACCACACGCAGTTCTACAATCCTGACGGCAATTTTTCCGATGGAGCACAGTTTGGCCAGGTGAACCAGGTGCGCGATCCGCGGCTCGCGCAGTTTGCTTTAAAATTCTTCTTTTAGCTGCAACCTGGACGGCGCGGCCGCCCGGGCCAATCTAATGGCCGCCGTGAAACCGCGGCTTGAGAATCTTCGGAGATGATGATGTATCCCGAGTTACAGAAAGAACTCGATACCTTTGTGCGCCGAACGCCTAAATCGGCGGAGGCGCACAAAAAGAATTTGAAACGCATTCCGCTCGGCGTCGCCAGCAACTATCGCGCCTATGATCCTTATCCGATCTTTGTGAAAGAAGGACAGGGGTCGCACTTCCGCGATCTCGATGGCAACGACTATATCGACAACAATCTGTGCTTTGGCGCACTAATGGCCGGGCATTGCCATCCCGCGGTCATGAAAGCCGTGGAGCTGCGTTTGCAAACCGGCACCATGTTCGGCATGCCCCATGACATGGAATGGGAATTGGCGGAAGAAATCTGCGCGCGTTTTCCCGTGGAGATGGTGCGGTTCGGCAACAGCGGCACGGAGGCGACAATGCATGCGGTCCGTCTGGCGCGTGCAGCGACGGGACGGGACAAGATCGTGAAATTTGAAGGCGCTTATCACGGACTTCATGACTACGCTCTCGTCAGCGTGAAGCCGCATTCTCCAGACTTCGGTGATGTGCACGCCCCCCTCTCTGTTCCTGGCGGGCTGGGAATTCCGCAATCGACACTCGCGAACGTCCTCATCGCCACCTTCAACAATCTCGAAACCGTAGAGCGACGGTTCCGCGAGCATCCCGGCGAAATTGCAGCAATCATTCTCGAACCAATCCTGATGAACGTAGGCTTGTGCATGCCACAGCCGGGGTTTCTCGAAAGTTTGCGCGAGATCGCAACTAGGAACAGCGCGCTACTGATCTTTGATGAAGTCAAGACCGGCGCCAAACTGGGCTGGGGCGGTGCGGCGGACTACTTCGGCGTGGTCCCCGACATGATTTGCCTGGCGAAATCCATCGGAGGTGGACTACCTCTGGCCGCATTCGGCGCGCACCGGTCGGTGATGGATTTGATTTCGCAGCACAAGGTCTTCCATGGCGGTACCTACAACACAAATCCTGTGTCCATGGCGGCTGGTTTGGCGACATTTCGGGAAGTGCTCACGCGCGAAAACTACGCGTACGTCGAAAAGCTAAGTAAGAAGCTCACCGACGGATATCGGGACATTGTCGCCAAATCCGGATTGCAGGCATACGTGATCAGCGCCGGTGCGAACGGCGCACTGATGCTCTATCCGAGCGAGATTCGCAATTATCGCGACTGGCTTACCGTTGATACGGATCTGTGGCGACATTTCTGGTTCGGCATGGTGAACCGGGGCGTAATGGCACAACCGTACTGGTGGGATGAGCAGTGGACGATCTCGGTGCAGCACACCGAGGCCGACATCGACAAGCACATTGCGGCGTTCGAAGATGTCGCCCCCGCCCTTGCGAAGGCGCAGCAGGAACGGAGCGCGACCGCCGTGGTTGGGCACTGACAATCCGTGAGGTGGGCACCTCGCCCGTCTCCCGGTCCAAGGAGTAGGTGTTGTCCCGACAAGAGGAGACCTCCAATCCGCCTCACTTAAAGCGCGTTCTCGGACGCTGGGACCTAGTGCTACTGTTCGTGGTTGCCGTGTTCAACCTGAACGTGGTCCCCTCGATTGCGGCTAACGGCGGCGTCACGATTTGGCTGTGGATCATTTCTATCGTGCTGTTCTTTTGGCCGCAGGGAATTGCCGTCATTGAACTCTCGCATCGCTACCCGGGAGAAGGTGGCGTCTATCTCTGGGCCAAAGAGGAGTTCGGCAACTTCAATGGCTTCCTCTCAGGCTGGTGCTACTGGACCAATCAAATGCTGTACGTTCCGACCGTCATGCTGTATTTCGTGGGCGTGTCGGTTTACGTCCTTGGGAGTGGGCATCAGGGCTTGGCTGAGGACAAGCTGTTTGCGATGACCGTGGCTGTTTCGCTGTTGGCGCTGATCACAGCGCTCAACATCGCCGGACTCGGAATAGGAAAGTGGATCAACAACATCGGCGCAATCGGCACTGGGGTCGCTGCAGGCGTACTGATTGGTTTGGGAATCGTGCTTTCCTTGCGCTTCGGCACACATTGGAGCGCGGCTGATTTCAAAATGCCAGCGGATTATCGGTCGGTTCTGAACTCGTTCGGTGTGATTTGTTTTGGATTGGTAGGGCTCGAACTCGCTTCGGTCATGGGTGACGAAATCAACGATCCGGAGCGAAACATGCCGATTTCAGTAGCATGGGGCGGGATCATTTCAGGCGTGCTGTACATCGCGACGACGTTGACGTTACTTATCGCGATCGGCAGGAGCGACATCAGCATTCTGCAAGGAATTGTGCAGGCGGTTGATCATATGGCATCACAGGTTGGCATTGGCGCGATCACGATTCCGTTTGCCCTGATGCTGTGCTTCGCAATCGCCGGAATCGGTTCGGCCTGGACTGGCGGCGCCGCACGTATTCCGTTCGTTGCCGGACTCGATTCCTACCTGCCGAGCTGGATGGGCAAGGTTCATCCGAAGTACGCAACACCGAGTGCGGCTTTGATTGTGCAGTTCGTGGTTTCGGCGGGGCTCGTGGTTATCAACTTCGCGGGTGGCGCGCGCGTCCAGGAAGCCTTTCAGCGGCTGCTTGCGCTGGCCGTGGTCCTACAGCTCGTGCCATTCCTATATATGTTTGCGGCACTTGTGAAGTTTGGATGGCTGGGTGATACTTCGGGCCGCTACGGAAGAGCAACGTTACTGGTCTCCGGCGTGTGCGGGTTCGTAACGACTTTTCTGGGGATTGCATTGGTGTTTTTCCCGGCCCAGCAGATCACGAATCTGGTCTCATATGAAGTATGGATGTTTGGCGGCACGGCCTTTTTCGTCGGACTCGCAGGTTTTTTCTTTTTCGTATATGGGCGCCGTAAACGTCGCTTGAACGCAATCCGGGCCGAGTCCGCCGCGAGCCGGATTCCGCATAAGGGACCTTTTTCGCCGGGTGGAGCGGTCGACAGTCGGATCGACTAAGACTCAAGGGACTTTTCTCGCCCAGCTTGAAAAGGCGCGAAGCGGGAAGCAGCTAGCCGCTAAGTCCTTCTAGCTGGTGGATTTCTGAATGGTGCCGGGAGGGGGGTGAACCCCCAAGGTACCAAGTACCGGCGGATTTTGGGGAGCGAAAAATATCGCGTTCCTATACCGCCGATCACCTTGGAATGCGTCCGACGCGGTCTCGATAAATTTCCATTGCGTTCAGCGACTCTTGAATGCTTGTCAGTGAGCCCTTCTTCCGTCACCGCTTCGTCACAGGGCTGAGCTGCGCCGTGCCGAGAATACTCGTTCCTGCATCCGATTGGCTTGCTCACAGAATGGGACTGACGGGTTCGCCGGCGAGATAGCGTTTGATGGGTCGACTCAGCCTGGTTGTATTCTGCTGCACCTTATTTTTTGGCCATTCCCTTGCCCACAATCACCCACGTCGGCTCAAAACACTCGCGCCGCCGCCAGCGTATCTCTACGGCGGGGCGCAGAACCACAAGCCATCACGACTCCGTCTCTTGCTCGAAGGGGTATTTCGCATGACGTCCACTTGACAGCCAAGTGAAACGTAGTAACCTCTCTATTTATAGAGACTACTTGGATGTCTAATAAAGAAAAAGAATCAATCCAGCTGTTGCAGGGGACACTTGATCTCATCGTTTTACGCACCCTCGCGACGATGGGCCCTCAACACGCCTACCAAATTGCCACGCGGCTGCAACAGATCTCCGATAAGCTGCTCAACCTCAACCAGGGCACTCTCTATCCAGCACTCGTGCGGCTGGAGCAGTACGGGTGGATTAAGGGAACTTGGGGAAGGACCGAGAGCAACCGGGAAGCGAAATACTACGAAATCACCAAGGCGGGGCAGAAAGCCTTAGGGGTGGAGACAAAGACGTGGAAAAGAATGGCGGCTTTGGTGGAACGGCTCTTGCTTGAGGAGTCTTAGAGATGAAGCACCTGCGACGCGTTCTTCTGAAGTTTTGTATGCTCTTCGTGAACTCCAAAGTGGAAGCGGAGCTGGCAAGAGAAATCGCTGCACATGTAGCATTTCTGGAAGAGGAATATCTGCGCCAGGGCCTGACTCCTGAAGAGGCACGACGAGCCTCCAGACTCGCTTATGGAGGTGTGGAGCAAGCGAAACAACTGCATCGCGACGAACGAGCGTTTCAAGGGCTGGGCCAGATTCTGCAAGATACTCGATATACCTTCCGGCAACTGCGTCGGTCTCCCGGATTTACCGGAACGGTCATCCTGATGCTGGCCCTGGGCATCGGGGCAACGACGGCAATTTTTTCCATCGTCGAGGGAGTACTGCTGCGTCCACTGCCGTTCCGCGATCCGGATGGTCTGGTCAGCCTGGGAGACGTGCTGGAAGGCTCGCATTGTGCGTCGTGCGCTGACTCCAGCGTAACGCCTCCCGACATCCGCAATTACATGCGGGGCACGCAAAGCTTTAGCCACTTGGGCGGCTATCGAGGAAGATTGTTTGAACTTTCGGGCGCGGGCGATCCCGCGGCGGTAAATGGGACGCGAATGAGCGGGGAGGTCTTTGCCGCTCTCGGCGTGCCACCGCTGCTGGGGCGCACGTTCACGCAACAGGAAGATGAAGAAAACCAGCAAGTGGTGGTGCTGAGTTATGGCATGTGGCGGAGCCGCTTCCACGGCGATCGGAACGTACTGGGGAGCAAAATCCTTCTCTATCGCAAGCCTTATACCGTGATCGGCGTGATGCCGCGCGATTTCGAGTTTCCGCTCAACCCCGGACATGTGAACCAGAGCGAGTTTTGGCTTCCGCTCAGCCTCCAGCCAGAGGAATTTGCGGCGGGTGCCGCCGCGTCCTGGAACTCTCGTATGGTCGGGCGCTTAAAACCCGGTATTAGCCTTGAGCAGGCGCAGAGCGACGCGGAGCGAGTGGCCCAGGAGACGATGCGTGACTATCCGGCCTTCATGCGGAGTCTTAGTATTCACGCTGTGGTGACGCCCCTGCATGAAGATATTGTGGAGCAGGCCCGACCCTTGGTGCGCACCCTGTTCTTTGCAGTGATCGTTGTTCTGCTGATCGTGTGTGCGAACCTGGCGGGGCTTCTGCTGGTGCGGGCGATCCGTCGACGAAGAGAGATCGCGGTGCGGCTCGCCTTGGGGGCTCGCGCGGGCACGTTGCTCCGAGAGGCCATCGTGGAAAGCATGCTCTTGAGTATCGCCGGCGGCGCGATTGGATTCGCAATGGCGGCTGTCGCTCTGCGGGTGGGCGTAAGCCTGCTACCGCAGACATTACCTCGCATCCGTGAGATTGGCTTGGACTTGCCGGTCATGCTCTTCGCGCTGGGACTGGCCCTCTTGACCGGCTTTCTTTGCGGGTTGGCTCCAGCCTTTGCCGCAATCAGGACCAACGTGAATGAGGCCCTCAAAGAAGGTGGGCGCACCGGCACCTTGGGCAGCGGCCATGCCCGACTGCGCTCGGCGCTGGTCGTGGCAGAAATTGCCGTGGCGCTGACTTTGCTTACAGCCTCCGGCCTATTGCTGCGCAGCTTCGAAAAAATGCGCCAGGTGAAATTGGGCTTCCGTCCTGAAAACGCACTCGCTGCGCTTTACGTGCTGCCGCATCAGCAGTATCGAACGCAATCCGCGATCGACGAATTCACGAAAACTCTGCGAAACAGTGTAGGGCAGCTGCCTGGCGTCGAAGCTGTTGGCATCACTTCATTCTTGCCTGCCTCGGGCAACAGCTGGAACATCGCTTTCACGATAGAGGGATATGTTGCTCCCAAGGGCGCAGGGATGAATATGGCTGCGATGTCCCTGGTCGAGGGCGATCTCTTCGAAGCGCTGGACGTGCGTGTGCTGCGTGGGCGCGTCTTTTCCGAGTCGGATAACGCCGGCTCACAGTTGGTGGCCGTCGTGAATCGTAAGATGGCCGAGCGCTACTGGCCGGGCCAGGACCCGGTCGGCAAACGGCTGCGCCGGGGCATGCCGGAAACCTCAACGCCGTGGATGACCATAGTGGGCGAGGTCGATGACGTCAAGCTGGGGTCGCGTGATGCAGACACGACGCCACAGGTGTACCAGCCGGTAACACAGACGGTGGCCAGTGAAGCCGTTTTCGCCTCTGTCGGGGAATTGAGCGGCGCAGACGGCTGGATCGTTCTGCGCAGCCGTATGGCTCCGTCACAGATGGAAGATACCCTTCGCGCAACTCTACGGAACATTGACCCGCAATTGCCGCTCTACCAAATGCAGACCATGGAGCAGGCCATCTCGAAAAGCGAGGCGCCGCGCCGCTTCAATACCGCGCTGATTGCCTTGTTTGCGAGCGCTGCAGTGGTGCTCAGTGTTCTCGGGATTTATAGCGTGATTGCGTTCTCTGTGGCACTGCGCGAACAGGAAATGGCGGTCCGCATGGCGCTTGGCTTCCAGCGTTCCGGAGTGATCCTGCTCATCCTCAGTTCCGGCGCCAAGCTTGCGGCGGTTGGCTGTGGCTTGGGTTTGCTTGGCGCCATGGCCGCATCTCACTTGCTGCGTTCCTTTCTGTTTGAAGTAAGCCCGTTTGATCCAGCTGTGCTGGCCCTTTCTGCCAGTGCAATGCTTCTGCTGGCCGTAGCAGCTTCTACACTACCCGCCAGACGCGCATCGAGCGCGGATCCCATGATGGCTTTACGAGCCGAATAGAAGACCACGGCTAGCCAATGACAATGTTCGAAAGGGGTTCGTGGAGGATTCCCAAAATGACAAGCTGTTTCTGCAACGAGTTGTTAGTCCTCTAACCTCGGCCTCACGGGAAATCGACAACTCCATTGACCCTAGTCAACTTGACCTAGTCTACAAGGCTTTTTGTTAGTGGTTCGGAAAACGGGTGACGTCGACGCTGGCTCATTCAAGAAAGAAATTCTTGGTTCGGGAGGGGGAGTGGAACCCCCAAGGTACCAAGTACCGGCGGATTTTGAGGGAGCAAATTTGGCCTGCTCGCCGGGGCGTCACAAAGTCGGAATCTACGCATCCTCACCGGAACAGAACAGGATCAACGCAACTACTTACACTTCTTAGCGGTCGCATGCACATAATCAGGGAGCTTTCCCTGATCGCGTTTTTGGATGAGGTCATCCAAATGCGCTAAACGATACGACGTATCTTTCGAGTGAATCGCTACGTAGCTATGCAGAGCCCCATCGACACCAGCGAGGTAGACGGCATCAGTGTCTTTCGCTTTCTCCGGGTGCTCGATCACAAAGGCTACCTCGGAGGCCAGCAGCGTAGCGATAATCGCACCAGGTTTGCCGCTCTTTGAGTCCCCGAGATCGCCAAGGAATATGGGGCACATTTTTACTGAGATGTCGGGGACCTCGATCAGCCACTTGAGTAGCCATTCGCGATCTTCTTGGAGGTTAGGTGCGACCGGATCCGACTGCAGAGCCTTGTCAGTCTGTACGGCGCGCGCACGTTCCTCGGGAGTCGAGGGACCGCGCTGTTGCGCCCCCGCTACGGTCGAGATTATCGCCACTGCTGCAAAAAGGAAAACAATCTGCACATGCCTTCGCATCAGATCCCCACTGGAATAGAAATCAGATGATGACGAGATGCCACTACAGCCCAAACGTAGAGAAGACACTAGGATCCCCCGCCTTTTTGGGAACTGACGACGTATTACAAAGGAACTTACCTCGAAGGTCAAGCTGAAATTGTTCGCACCCAAGAAGCTCCTGCGACACGTTCAACTCCTGCACGCGGGTTGCCCTCTTCCCGCCACACAGGCGTCACAAGACCATTGTCGCGGCCCGGTTTTCGTTCAGGTTTTGAAGCTGGGAATGTGCCAAGAACCAGGGTCCGTGCGCGGCTTTGAAGATGGTGCCGGGAGGGGGAGTTGAACCCCAAGGTGCTAAGCACCCGGCGGATTTTGAGTTACTGAGGACGGTTGCCTTGCAGTACTACTGATTGAGTCTGAGTGCGTCAGACGGGGATCTGAGCAAAATAGGAGTACGTTTCAAGACTCTCCAGTACCAATCAATGCGCTCTTTTCCCGTCACCATCGGCGTCACCGCCTCTGCCACCCTGTGGGATGCGTATCCGAACATCAGTTGACCTCTGGCTTAGCTCTTATCAGACTAGTCTTAAACTAGTCTAAAAAAGAAGAGGTGGTCTATGACCACACTGCAGGACAGCAATACAGTCGGCGCGTACGAGGCAAAAACACATTTATCGGACCTGCTTGAAAGGGTTGCGGCAGGTGAGGAAATCACGATCACGAGACATGGGGTACCTGTGGCCAAGCTCGTTCCCGTGAAAAAGGAAGTAAGACCAGAAGAGCGCGCCGCCGCCATTGGTCGAATCCAAAAGCTGGCCACGGGTTTGTCCTTAGGCGGATTGAAGGTCAAAGACCTCATAAGGGAGGGCCGCAAATGAGCGCGGCGTTCGTTGTTGATTGTTCGATAGCCATGGCTTGGCTGTTCCATGACGAAGCCACCCCGAAGACCGCGGCCTTACTGAATCGGTTAGCAACCGAGACGGCGCTTGTGCCCGATTGGTGGTTCATCGAAATTGCCACTGTCCTCGCGATGTCGGAGCGGAAAGGTCGTATCAGTCCGATGCAGTCTGACGCTTTTATCGCCGACCTGAGCAAGCTAGGAATCGAGAGAGACGCCGAAGCTCCTGAACGAGCTTTTACCCAACTTCTTCTATTGTGCCGAACACATCGACTAACCAGCTACGACGCGATCTACCTCGACTTAGCCATCCGTCGAAGTTTGCCATTGGCGACGCTTGACTACGACTTGCGCAAAGCCGCCAAGAAATTGGGTGTGTCCCTTTTAGGTTAAAGCGGGCTTTTCTTCCGGATTTTGCGAACCGTTGACCCAGATGCCTCCCACTGATTACGCTTGAGTGCGTTTGACGCTAGTCCTGGCAGAATTGGATTACGTGTAAATACTCTTCAGTGCTGTTCATTGCGCCCTCTTCCGGTCACAACGGCGTCACCGCCAGCTTGGCTGGCTTGACATCCCCGTGATAATGGTATGTATCATTGATACATATCAATGGAGGCGATGGTGAAAGTTAAAAAAGCGAGAGTGTTTTGGACGGGGAGGAGCCAGGCGGTCCGACTTCCGAAGGAGTTTCGCTTCGACACAGATACAGTTCTTGTTCGTCGCGAGGGGTGTGCAGTGGTCGTGGAGCCGGACAACGAATGGCCAGTGGGATACGTCGAGTCGTTTGCTGGGATCCCGGACGACTTCACCAGGCCACCGCAAGGCAAAGTTGAGATCAGGACCCCGTTGCGATGAAGTTCCTCCTTGACACGGATACCTGTATCGATGCTCTCAAGCAGAACCCAGCCGTTTTGAAACGTTTGCTCGCCCAAAGCCGCGAAGACATTGTCATCAGCGTCATCACGGAGGCTGAGCTTCGAACGGGTGCAGCCAAGAGCACTTCAGGTGCGAAGACCTTGCGCTTGGTCGAGAATTTTCTTCGACCCCTGGGTATCCTCGAATTCACGTCAGACGATGCGGCTTCGTATGCTCAGGTACGGGCGAAGCTCGAGCGAACTGGCACGCCTATTGGTCCGTTGGACACGCTGATTGCGGCACAGGCAGTGGCCCGTAAACTTGTCCTTGTCTCAAACAATGAGAGTGAGTTTAGCCGAGTTGCAGGCCTCCGCCTTGATAACTGGGCAAATTAGTTTCCGCCAGGGCTCATTGTCTCATCCTCTGTCAATTTCAAGACGCTGCGATATGAGCTGAGGAAGAGTCTCACGCGGTTTTGGGGCTGGTGCCGGGAGGGGGGTTGAACTCCCAAGGTGCTGAGCACCGGCGGATTTTGAGTACACGGGCAGGTTCCGATCTGTTTAGAAAGTTTTCTACTCTATTTGATTCTTCAAACTGGTTACAAGCCGATCATCTCGATCGGTTCTGATGGGAAATGCTCTGTTCTCAGCATAGAACTACTACAGTTTTACCAGTGGCCCAATCGAAATAACCATCGGCCGTAAGGCGAACGAAGAGTCGAAAACGGTTCTTTGCAGCTAGTGTGATCTGGAATATTGCCTTGAGGCGCACTAGCGGCACACAATCAGTCCTAGTTCGTTCCTGCTAACCTGAGTACCCATTTCTACACCTCCTTGATCGGGCCAGGGTACTGCAATAGGAGAGAGTCGGTAGTCAACAGCGTGATACCCTCCACCGTCGCCTGCGCCACTAAGACTCTGTCAAAAGGGTCCTTGTGTATCGATGGCAAGCTCTCGATGGCAACCACATGATCGCTCACAATTGGCAACTCGCCATAGCCGTTGTCCAGTAGACCGCGACGCAGCAGCCGTGCGTCTACCTTGAAATCCGGACGCCCGAGCCCACGCTTGATCACTACTTCCCACAAACTGGCAGGGCTAAAGAAAAGCTCATTGCCTGGATTGTCGATGAAGCCGCGCGCTTGCTTCGAGAGTCGTCTGGGGGCCCCAGCAGCCCAAAGCAAGAGGTGGGTGTCTAGCAATAACTTCATTCGTCACCGCCGAATATCTCCTCGATTTCGTTCTTGCCCATTCGGTCGAAGTCGTCCGGGACAGAGATCTGACCCGCCATGAAACCAAGCCGACGTACTTGCGCGCCGGTGGGAGCATTAAGCGCGATCACTTTAACAACCGGTTTGCCGGCTTTGGCGATGACAAACCCTTCACCCTTGGACGCCTCCTCAACTAGTTTCGAAAGCTGAGTTTTCGCCTCGTGAATATTCACCGTTTTCATATAAAAACTCCACTAAACTTAGTCCACTTGATCTAGTCTACAAGATTTTTGTTTATTGGTAAAGAATGGCGCCACGTCTCAGGCCCGTGTAAGCCAATTGTGCCTTGTGCCGGCTGATCGGGGCGTAGGCCCCCAACGCGGGACGAGAAGGGAAGATGCCGAGGAGTCTCAGATGACAGCAAGTCAGGAGTGGCAATGCGTTAGCGTCGGTGCTGGGAGGGGGAGTTGAACCCCCAAGGTGCTAAGCACCGGCGGATTTTGAGTACACAGGCGGGTTCTGATCGGTTATGAAAATCTTCTACTCTATTTGATTTTTCAACCGGTTACAAGGACGGCGTGGTGATCGGTTCTGATCCCATATGCTCTGTTCTGGCATGGAACTACTACAGGGGAAGAATCATCAGACCACAATATGGCGAAGAAAAGCGTAGTGCATAACGCCGTTTTCAACATCTACAGCAGAGCTTAAGCCGCTCTCCGTGTGTTCAGGGCTATGGAACAATAAGCCATAGGATGAAAATCAGATGCGGTTAACCCTGCGCGACGCACTCCTTGGAATTGCTCGAGCTACGCCTGGCCTGAAACTTGGCGCCCCCTCTTACGCCAAACGTCAACGAAAGTTGACCCAGAACCGATGCCATCTCCCATGGTTCGGATAGGTTGGGACGTCAAGTCGGCCACGCGCAACGTGTCTGACTTCGAACCCACAGTAAAGATGATGGTGACACTTTGGATCTAGGCGCACAGCGGCTGAGGGGATGGAACTTCCACAGCAGGAGAGTTGTAGCATATGGAAATGCGGAGTACGTTTGCAGTTTGTTATTGACAAAATAGTATACTGAGCCGTTTGGGAGGTCTTAAGTCTTGCAGCTGCACCTGCAGCACTTTGGCCAACGACTTGCTTAGGTTCACAGCGCTATGGCGCATTGGCTCAAAGTCGTAGTCTTGCTTGGGCTCGCCACGATGTTTTTTGCACCCTGCGATCCCGCTTGCGAATGTACCATCGGGCCAGATCTTGCCATTGTGCTAGAGCTCGAGACCGGATCCTCTCCGCCTATTCGAACAGCTCAAACCATCACGCACCAGCCACGCCGGCATTCCTTCTGCGCTAAGCCGGTCTTTCAGCGCCATTGCAAAGAGGTTTTCTCGATCATTGATCTTACCTGCGCGCGTCTTTGTTAGACCCTCCCCGAGCGCACTGCCCACTTAGAAAGTTGTCGATTCCGGCAGCGTGCCCCTCAACAAAAATGAAGATGGTGGCACGAAGCTCTTAGCTAGGGGTGCGCCCCTGTATTCCTTCAGGAGGTTCGTAGTGAAATCGAGAGTCATTGTCTCGTGGTTATTCTTTCTGGTAGCCTCGGCAACTGCGTTGGCCCAACGCCTGGATGGGACCTTGCGCGGAACGGTAATGGATCCGGCGCGTGCGGTCGTGTCGGCAGCCGACGTCACTGTCACTAATCAAGTTACCGGGGTCAAGGAAAGCACAAAAACAACGTCGACCGGTGAATTTGTTTTCCCCAACTTACTGGTCGGCATGTACACGGCCGAAGTAGCCGCACCAGGCTTTGCGAAATTCGTCCGAAGAGAGGTGGAGGTCCTGCCTAACCAAGTAACTGTTGCGGACGCTAGCCTCGTAGTTGGGGCGCCATCGACGGTGGTGGAAGTCACCGGAGCCGACGTTATACAAACTACGACGGCTCAGCTCAGTAATGATTTTGGCGCGCGCGCAGTCTCCGATCTACCCACGCCTGGACTAGGCGGGGGGCCGTTAAATCTGGCGTTGCTAGCGCCTAATACAACAACCCAGGGAGCGGGAGTCCAAGGGGAAGGAGGCTCGATCGGTGGCGCCCGTCCCCGCCTTAACAGCTTCAATATCGACGGCGTGGATGATAACCGTGTAGATGTCACTGGCCATACTTCCGAAGTAATCCCCGAAGCGGTATCGGACTTCAATCTGGTGACCAATATGTTCAGTGCAGAATTGGGCCACTCAGCCGGGGGACAATTCAATATTGTCACGAAGTCGGGCACCAACGCCTGGCATGGTTCGGCATGGGAGTTCAACAACAATCGCAACTTTAACGCCATGGACAATCTGGAGAAGGACGCCGGATTGACGGCTCCCCGCCGGGTAGACCGCAACCGGGCTGGAGCAGAAATCGGAGGTCCGCTCATCAGAGACCGGCTGTTCATTTATGGCGCCTACCAGTTTTCCGGCACCGGTCTATCCGCAGCAGCGGTACAGCAGCTTGCTCCCACGGCCGAAGGCCTGGTGCAGTTGGACAGCATGGCTGCGAACGATTCCGTGCGCGGCATTCTCAGCCAGTTCCCAACGGCGCCAGCGGCGGATGCGTCTCCAGCGGTGGTTAATGGAGTGTCGATTCCGATTGGGACATTTCAGCCAACAGCACCCAGCTACCTTAATCAGCACGATTTCAACATCAATGGTGACCTGAATCTGGCTCGCCACTCCGTTCGCGCCCGTTTTCTGTATGACCGTCAGCGCCAGCCCTGGGTCAACCCGGAGACACCACAAGCACAGTTCACCGGAACTCTGGGCGTTGATAATCGCAAAGGCATACTCACGGATGTCTGGACGGTGAGTGACCACATGATTAATGATTTTCGCGTGTCGTACTCTAGGTTTGTGCAGAGATACACTGTCCCGACAGAATTCGCCAACTTTCCCAACGCCAAAATAGACGTCCTCGGTTTGAATATTGGCCCGGAGGGGAATGCTCCTCAAAGCTATACCCAGAACAACTACCAAGTCTTGAACAACATCACCATCGTGAAGGGCGCGCACTCGATAAAGTTTGGTCCTGAATACCGACGCTGGATCGCGCCTAGTGACTTCCTACCTAGATCACGCGGGGAGTGGGACTATGCTGATCTCCAAGGGCTGATTAATGATCAGGTCCCAAATGGGTTTAATGGAGCCTTACGGGGTGCCGGTACGGGACTCTTTAACGGCAACCAGCACGCAGTTTACGGTTTCGTTCAGGACGACTGGAAGGTCAGCCCGCGCTTTACCCTTAACCTCGGCCTGCGGTACGAATGGACCAGCAATCCCGCTGATGTGTCGAAGCAGAGTTTGAATTCGATCTCCACGCTGCCTGGTGTGTACGAATTTCGCGAGCCAACAACTGACACAAACAATTTCATGCCTCGAGTAGGTTTTGCGTTAGATCCCACTGGTAGTGGCAGATGGGCGTTGCGCGGCGGTTTCGGTGTCTCATTTGACGTAACTCCGCAAAACTTCCCGCTTTTGTCACTGCCTCCTCAATTGCAGACAGAGCAGAATCCTGGCATCACTTGTGGATTGCCGAGTCCGCCCGCGTGGTGCGCCTCAGGTTCGGGCTTCCTTGCTGGAGGAGGGCTGCGCCAGGTTAACGTGCCTCCCACTACTCAGCAAGAGGCACGGTTAGCAACCCAGGGCATAATCCTCGACCAGGTTCAGCCCAAGGTTTTGACTTGGACGCTCGGCGTGCAACGGGAACTCATGAAGAACACGAGTCTCGAAGTC
>Ga0157378_10000160_pt1 | contig 63958 bp, 46 predicted proteins | sample M65metaG_FD_115309 | JGI IMG/M metagenome (GOLD analysis project Ga0157378, IMG submission 115309) | Miscanthus rhizosphere microbial communities from Kellogg Biological Station, Michigan, USA - M6-5 metaG | ecosystem: Host-associated > Plants > Roots > Rhizosphere > Soil | place: USA: Michigan... | reverse complement strand
TAGAAGAGCATCGTCTGGATACCGTCCTCGACGAAGCCCAATCGCATGTAGGTTATTTCGGCATCGACGAAGCCACGAACCACAAAAACTTCACAGGCTTTTCGCCGGAATTGATGTTGGAGTGGGTCATCGTCATGTCAGGACGAATCATATAAGCGGTGCCGGGATTCTGGACGCGCAACTCTGATCCAATGAAGGCCAGGCTGCTGCCATCAATCGCAGCCCATATTTCTTCCTGGCCTAGATTGTGTGGATGCGGCTCGCCCATGGTCATGGGATTGATGTCGACGGTGATGATGTCGCCGACGGTCGCGAGGCCGTCGGTCTTCGAAAACAGATCGCGCACCACGTGTGCCCAGTGTCCCGAAGCTCCGGGCAAGGTATAAGGCGAGGCCTCCATGGGAACTCTGACTGGGACCTTTTCTTCGTCGGTCACCAGCATGTCTTTGCGGGGAACGAAACCTGCCGGCACCGGTTCGTCAACCACGTACATGGTGAGGTCTTCGTCGCCGGTATTTTGCATCACGAAACCAAGGCCCGCCGGCAGGAACACGGCACAGTCTTTGTGAAGAATGGCGGTTTTTCCTCCGGCGGTGATATTTCCCGATCCGCCATCGATATAGAGAATTTCCTGACGTCCTTCGAGCTTGGTGGAAACCGTCGAGTCCCGCGGCTGTAGGCGACCATAGGCAAGAAAGTTGACGGCTTGCAGCACAGCTCCGGGTTGCGGCGGCATCATGTTATCGCCGTGCGTGAGAATGTCGCGTAGCACCAGCGAGCCAAACTGGTGGCGCGGCGGCGAGCTTTGCCAGTCGCCAAAAAACATGTCGATGCGCTTGTCCTGGGGGTCGCGGCCGGCAACGTAACGAATGGTGGTGGGCCCGGTGAAGCTGTTGCCTCCGGCAGCGGGCGTTGACACACTGGGCTTCGGAGTGACTTGCGCAGACAGTGAGACGGACGCGAGCAGCACAGCCGTCAGGAAGGTGTTGTCGATCGACCACCGCATGTTCTTGCTCCTATTTTTTGGGCTGAACCGCGTGCGTCCAGTTGTCGTTGTCGGGAAATTTTGCGAAGTATAAAAACTTTACCGGTTTGTCGCTGACGTTGATGTTGGAATGAATGGTGATTCCGTCGGGACGCAGCATATAGGCCATGCCCGGGTTCTGGCTGCGCACTTGCGTTCCCATGAACATCAGCGTGGAACCGTCGATGGCCGCCCACACTTCCTCCTGCCCGGGCTTGTGAGGATGCGGCTCGCCCAACGTATCTGGGTTGATGGTGACGGTGATGACGCTCTGCTCGGTGGCGAGGCCGTCGTCGGGCGAGAATAGTTCCTTCACAATGTGCGCCCAATGGCCGGAAGCGCCGCCCACGATAAAGGGATCGCCGCCTGCCGGAGTTCGCTGGTGGGCCTGCGATTCGTCTTTCACCACCATTCTGGTTTTGGGATGGAAGGGAATGCGACCGATACGCCCGACGATACCATTGTCGTCGGGCAAGGGCTCATTGATCACGTACATGGTCAGGGGATCGGCGCCGGTACATTTCATCGAGAATTCAACCCCGACGGGCATTAGCACCGCGACATCCTTCCGCAATTTGGCAGTCTCACCACCCGAGGTGATTTCGCCATCGCCGCCAAGGATGTAATAGACTTCTTGCTGGCCAACCATTCGTTCTAGAGTGGTTTCTGCGCCCGGCGCCAGCCGGCCATAGGAAAAGAAATTCCCGAAGTGCATCACTGCGCCTTTTTCGCTGGGCGCGAAGTTGTCGCCTTTGGTAAGAATGTCGCGCAGCACCAGCGAACCGTGCTCGACTCTCGGCAGGGATTCACGCCAGTCGCTGTAGAACAGGTCGATGCGGCGGCTCATCGGGTCCGGAGCGTTTTGATATTTCACCAGTCCAGGCCCGGGATAAGAGTTAATGCCGTTGATTGCGTTCTGGGTCCCTGTCGGTTGCGGGGTTTGCCCAGCCGCAAAACAACCCAGGGCGCACAGCACGGTTAAGGTCAGGCCTTTCCTACGCGGCATGGTCGCTCTCTACTTTCTGGTTTCGTGCGGGTGATAGCGCGCAAAGTACAGGAATTTCACCTGCTCGTCCTTGTCCTGGTTGATGGTCGAATGGGGCGTTAGATTATCGGGCACGTGGTAGAACGCCATGCCCGTGGTCTGCCAACGCAGTGCGTTGCTGACCCAGGCGAGAGTTTTTCCGTTCAACTCGGTGAAGACCTCTTCGATGTCGGTGTGGTCGACCACGTGAGGCTTGGCGATGGTTAGTGGATCGAAGGTCACAGTGAGAATGCTCTGCAAGGTGCCAAGTCCGTCGGCCGTGGAGAACAGCGGCTTCACGATGTGGACCCAGGAGCCGTCGACCGACGCGACCGGAATCTTGTTCTCATCTCTCATCAGCAAGCTGGTGTTGGGCCGGAAACCGGCTGGAATCGGTTCGTTGATCACATACATGGCGAGCGGAACAGATCCGGTGCTCTGGAGCGTGAACTCGAGGTCCGCCGGGACTAGAACGGCAATGTTGCGATACAGGTCCACGCTTTGACCACCGGCAGTTGCTGTTCCCTGGCCAGAGGCGACAAAGTAGATTTCCTGCTGCCCCTGCAGCCTGGTGGGGCTGGCGGATTGTCCGGGTGCCAGAGTCGCGTAGGTATATGAGTTCACATACCGGAGAAGGGCGCCTTTTTTGGGGGGATTTTCGGCATCGCCCGGGGTGAGGATGTCGCGCTCTTCGAGCGATCCCCGAATCGTGCGTGGAGTTGCCCCATGCCAGTCTCCGAAATAGAGGTCAATGCGATCGCCGGTAAGCTGCGCTTTCGCCATGGGCGCAACCAAGACGCACCCCAACAGCAGCGTAAAGATTCTTCGTGTCATGCATTGATCTCCCGGGTGTAAGCGGCCGCGCCGTCCCTCAAAGCTATTGATATTCGGCACGGCATTCGGACCTATCTGTATTCATCCTACGAAAACAAGCTTTGCGGAAACTCACAAGCGAAATTGTGCGAAAGGGAGGGCGTCAACCACGACAGAACCCCGAAAGCACAAGAAGGAAATCGTTGGGTTCCCTGCGTGCACCTTATGTGTCCTTCGTGGTGAAAACTTAATTTCACGAGCCAAGAGATGCCGTGGGTCGAAAGCGTGTCTGGGCTTGGCGTTTCGTACTATTTCGCTTGTTCGAACTGGGCATAGCTATATATTTTCCAATGGGGATGAGGTTCGTCCTATTGCCGCGCCTTTGAGAACTCCTCCGCCTGCCGCAAAGATGTCGAGAATGCAAGCTCGCCGCCGGGTGTTCGTCGTCCTATCTCTGCTATTGGTCCCTTGGCCCGCAGTGCGTGCCCTCGCGGAAAATCAAGATTTCTTCGTATATGCCGGCACTTACACCGGGTTCAAATACATATCCCACGGAGACCCGGCAGGGCAAAGCCACAGCGAAGGCATTTACGTCAGCAAATTCCACACGGCGACCGGCGAGTTAGCCGCAGCCGAGCTGGCAGCCAAAATCAGCAATCCGTCTTACCTGGCAGTCAGTCCCGACCGCCGGTTTCTGTACGCAGCCAGTGAAGATCCCCTGTCAGTAGGCCCAGCGCGCGATCACGAGTCCTATATAAGCGCATACGCCATCGACCGTCACACGGGAAAGCTGCGATTCCTGAACTCGGTGCCTAGCGGCGGCACCAGCACCTGTTACCTCTCGGTTGATAAAACCGGCAAGTATGTGCTGACGGCCAGCTATGGCAGCGGCAGCATTTCGGTTTTGCGGGTTGAGGAGGATGGCTCTCTGGGAGCTCAGTCGGCTTTCGTGCAGCACATCGGCCACAGTGGAAACCAGAATATGGCCCATCCTAGTGCGAGCGATGTTTCCCCGGACAACCGTTTCGCGAGTGTGCCAGATCTCGGGCTCGACAAGGTTTTGATCTACCACTTTGATGCGGCGACTGGGGCACTCTCACCGCTTGAACCGGGGTTCGCGGCGAGGCCGGCTGCGAGCGGTCCGCGGCACTTCGTCTTCGATTCGGCCGGCAAGTACGCTTATCTGATGAATGAGCTGACGGATATAGTAACCGTTTTTGCATGGGACTCCGCGCAAGGGACACTCACCAGCCTACAAGATATTTCTACGGAACTACCCGGCTATGCCGGCGTGAATCACACGGCGGAGATCGCCATCTCCCCCAACGGCAGATTCCTCTATCAGTCCAACCGGCGTTTGGGTAAAGACGATGTTAGAGGGCCAGATACAATCGGGGTGTTCGCAATCGATCCCGCCAAGGGCACTCTGACGCTGGTCGAACATGCCCCGACTGGCGGAATTATGCCGCGCAACTTTGCCATTGATCCGACAGGAAAATATTTGCTGGCGGCCAACGAAATCTCAAACAACGTGGTCGTTTTCCGCATGGATGAGAACACCGGCAAACTCACCAGGACCGGAAAGGAAATAACGGTTGATACGCCGGTGTGCTTGCAGTTCGTGCCGGTTCTCTAACCGGCTGTTGAGGAGAGAAAATTCGGAATGTTCGGTCGTTTTTATCTAACCTGTTGCTTGCTCTTCTCGTTCGCCTGCGGTCCGCTGGCTGTAGCCCAGGGTAATGATTTCTTCGTCTACTTCGGAACTTATACCGGCTTCAAATTTGTCAGCCAGAGCCTCACCCATGGAGTGGGAAACAGCCGCAGCGAAGGGATTTATGTCAGTCGTTTCAACGCAGCGACGGGAGAGTTATCCGAGCCAGAACTCGCGGCGAAAATCGTGAACCCGGCGTTCCTTGCGATTAGTCCCAATCACAAGTTTCTATACGCCATCACAGAAGACCCGCTTTCGGTCGGACCTCCCTTCGATCATTCTTCTTATGCGACCGCGTTCGCCATCGATTCTGCAAGTGGCAAGCTGCAATTTATCAACTCGCTGCCCACGGGCGGTACCAGCACCTGCTTTCTCTCTATGGACAAGACGGGAAAATTCGTCTTCTTCGCGAATTTCGGAAGCGGCAGTGTGTCGGTGTTGCGAGTAAAAGACGATGGCTCGCTTGCTGAGCAGACTGCTTTTATGCAGCACGTAGGTCACGGTGGATCAAATCTGCCAGTGCAAACCAGTCCTCATCCCCATTCCGTAATGGTCTCGCCTGACAATCGTTATCTCATAGTGTCCGACCTCGGCACGGACCGAGTATTGGTCTATCACTTTGACGAGAAAACTGGCGCTCTCGGCCCACTGGATCCTCCAAGTATCAGGATGAAAGACGGAGACGGGCCGCGCCACCTGATCTTCGACCATCAAGGGAAGTTTGCCTACCAGGTGAATGAGATGGGATCGACCATCAGCGTCTTCGCCTGGAATGCGGCGGAAGGAATGCTGTCCACGGTGCAGGAGGCAAAGATCAACTCCGGAGGTTCTGACATTAGAAGTGGGAGCGCGGAGCTTCAGTTGAGCAACGACGGTAAATTTCTTTACGAATCTAACCGTCTGAGCCGCGACTATGACCGGCTGCCGGGCACCATCGGAATCTACGCGGTCGATCCCACAAAGGGCACGCTGACCGAAATGGAATACTCACCCTCGGGCGGCACCATGCCGCGCAGCTTCGGTATCGATCCTAGCGGCCGTTACCTGTTCGCCCTGCATCAGCTTTCCAATAACGTGGTGCAATTCAGAGTGGATCCGGCCACGGGAAAGATTTCGAAGACCGGCAAAGAAGTAAAAGTTGATACTCCAGTTTGTATTCAATTCGTACCGGTACATTGATGGTTAAAAGGAGAAAACAACCGATGAAAGTAAGCTCAAAGATACTTCTAACCTCCGCACTGCTTTTCGCATTGGCCGCCCCACTGGCCTCAATGGCCGAGGACATACCCGCGGGCGCGTGGGCAGGCACTTGGGTGGCAACGTCCAAGTCGAAATTCCCCGGGCCCGCGCCCAAGCTCGATCAAGTCACCATCGGTCCTGACGGCAAAGCGGCGATTCACGTCGAAAGCCCCGACGGCAAAATGACAGACTGGTCGTACAAACCGCAGGTAGGGAAATTCGTTCCCATCGAGGGGCGCGAGGGCGTCACCGTTGAAGTAGTGAAGGTCAGCGATTATCGCTTGAACCATCTCTGGAACAAGGACGGCAAAATCACCAAGAGCCATTCGACGCTCTCCAAAGATGGCAAGACGCAAACTTTCTATGCTGCGCCCGGCAAAGATAAAGACGGCAAGCCGTTTCAGGAAGTCGTAGTCTACGAGAAGAAGTAATCGTGCCGGCAGCTCGTGGAGGGCCGCCTATGAACGGAATACTGTTGCGGCATGCGAGAGCCTTCTTTGTAAGCATTCTCGCGTGCTTTTCCTGCGGGACGCTGGCGGCACAAGACTTCCCGAAAGCTTCCATCTCCAACGGCGTGATTCGCGCTGAGTTGATGCTGCCCGATCCGAAGAACGGCTCTTATCGCGGGACGCGGTTCGACTGGGCAGGAGTCATCTCCAGCCTTCAATTCCAGGGCCACGAATATTTCGGACGCTGGTATGAGCATCATGATCCGAATATTCATGATGCGATTACGGGACCGGTTGAGGAATTTCGAACCAACGACTCAGGTCTTGGCTACGACGAAACCAAGCCGGGCGGTACTTTTCCTCGCATCGGCGTAGGCACGGTGCGCAAACCCGACGGAGAGAAGGAATATCGTCCCTTCGAGACCTACGATATCGTCGACCCCGGCAAGTGGACCGTCCGCAAACACAAAGACCGCATCGAGTTCACCCACCAGTTGCAATCGGATGATGGCTACGCCTACGTTTACCGCAAGACGGTCCGCCTGGTAAAAGGTGAACCTGAGCTGTTGATCGAGCACAGCCTAAAAAACACTGGGCGGAAAGCCATCGACACGACTCAATACAATCACAACTTCTTTGTGATCGATCATGAAATCGTGGGGCCGGATATCGTGGTAAAGTTCCCCTTCGTTCCGGTGCCGGTACGCGGGTTCAAAGAAGATCGGGCTGTGGTACACGGGCAGGAGGTCGTTTTCCCCCGCGAACTTCAGGGCAAAAACGGTGTCTTCACCGAACTGGATGGTGCGGGGCACGAGGTCAAAGACTACGACTTTCGCATCGAGAATCTGAAGACTGGTGCTGGTGTGCGATTTACCAGTGACCAACCTTTAATGAAAGTCAATTTTTGGGCGATCAGCACGGTTGCGGTTGCCGAGCCCTACCTTCACCTGAACATTTCGCCGGGACAAGAATCACACTGGACCATTCGTTACGACTTTTACACCCTGCCGCGCAGGCCGTAGCCCGCATTATTTCTTGTCCGCAACTCGCACGCCCCCGATCCACACCGAGTTGATCTTGCGGGTGTTGCGAATGTCGTCGAGCGGGTTCGCGGAGAGCACCAGAAAGTCCGCCTGCTTACCTTTTTCAAGGGTCCCCAGTTCTTTGCTGACATTCACCGCCTTGGCGGCGCCACTGGTGGCCGATACGAGCGCCTGCATGGGTGTGAGACCGGCCTTGGTTTCATACTCCAGTTCCATGTGCTCGAAGTAACCCTGAAATCTTCCCGGTCCGCCGCCACTGTCGGTCCCCATCGCGATCGTGATTCCCGCATCCGAAAGTAGTTTCAGGTTGCGCATTGCGATCCCCATATGTTCCTTGTACCAGCGTGCAGCAGCGTCTTTCCGCACGGCATCTTGATGCGCCGGGTCCTGCATCTTGGCGATTTCTTCGAGGTCCGCCTCCTTCAGGAAAAACGGCTCGCTGAAAAAATCGGGTGTGTCCGCGTAGGTGAAAACCGCAACCTCGCGCGTGAGCGTAGGCGAGTAAGGAACGTGCCGCTTCTTCAGGAGCGAGATCAATCCCTGGTCTACCTCGCGGTCACGCACGCTGTGCGCAATGTAGTCGACACCCGCATTCAGCAGGCCCTTGGCGTCGTCCAACAACACCACGTGTGCCGCCGTGCGGAATCCTTTCTTGTGCGCTTGGTCAATGACAGCTCCGTAGACCTCGGGTGTCATCTTCGACCGCGCACCGAGAAAATCATCGACCCGCACCTTCACGATGTCAGGCTTGTTTTCTACCAGGGAGTCAACGCTCTTTCGGGCTTCGTCTGGCGTCTTCACCGTCACGGCGCCCGGCATGGTGGAGGAATCCTGGATCACTCCCGCGACATAGAGGTGCGGCACCGTTCCGGCCGGAGATTTCGCGCACAGTTCGCGCAGCGCAAATTCCTTTTCGCCACCAAGACTCAGAATCGTGGTAACTCCATCGCGAAGATATTTTCCAAGCTGCTCTTCGCTGTTGACGTGACCGTGCGCGTTGATCAGTCCGGGAATGATTGTCTTGCCGGTGACGTCGATGCGTTCGACGCCGGGCGGCAGCTTAACCTTCTTGCCGATTGCCTCGATGCGCCCGTTGCGAACCAGCAGGGTCGCGTTCTCGATCGCAGGTTTTCCGCTGCCATCGATGATGCGGGCGCCTACCCATGCTTGCGCGTGGGCAGAAGACTCCGGTGCGGACTGGGCACCCGATACAAACGAACAGAACAAGGCGCATATCGCGACAGCGGCGAACTTCAAGCCATGACGAAAGGGAACCATAAGGGTCGTATTGTAGTACAAATACATGGCATGATTGCCGTCCAGCGACTTCGGCCTCTCAGAAAAAACGCCGGGACCTTTTGGTCCCAGCGTGTCAGTTGGTGGTTGCCCGGATTAAAATCAAGCGCTGCGGCGCGAATGCAAAGACAGGTCCCGAACCTGCGTCAAGATGCTCGACATCTGCATTCCATTCAGTTGGTTGATGAAGGGAAGCATCTCGGCAATGTACGGGTCTTTCACCAGGTCGCGAATTTCTTCCTGGCGGTTGCGCTCGCCCCCGGTCAGCAAGTCGGGGACGCCAACTTCCAGCGCCCGAGCCAGCCGCTCCAGCGAAGAGAGCGTTGGCGTGGCCTTTTCGTTCTCAATCTTGGAGACGTAAGTCCGCGGTACTGACATGCGAGCTGCCAGTTGACGTTGGCTCAAACCATTGCGGAGACGAAGCGAACGTATGGCTGCGGCAAGATTCAAGTGTCCGCGCCCGTTGCCATTCGACGGCACCATCTGCGGCATGGGAGTTACTGCCACCATTTCGGGCTCGTCTTCATCGAGCGAGCCATGGCAGCGGCGGCACATATTATTGGTTGTTCGAAATTGGACTAACTGGCAGCGGTCGCAGCGGACGACCTCCCTAGAGTCTACTGGGGCAAGCGTCGTAGCCATTCAGATGTGGGAGTTGCCAGAGCGGGCGGCATCCCAGGAACTGTGCGAGTTCCGAACTGGAGCGAATGTGCGGTACAACACCTGTGGAAGTCAAGAACAATTTGCCACGAAAAACAAATTGAGTTACATAAAACCCTAAGATAACCGGAGAAAATCAGGAGAAAATGGGTAATAAATCATGACCGATCGAGATGCTGCATGGGGGTTACTAACTGAGTTCACACAATCAGAAAGTTTGCGTAAACATGCGCTGGCGGTGGAGGCGTGCATGCGGGCCTACGCACCAAGATTCTCGGGAGACGCCGAGTTGTGGGGGACCGTCGGCCTATTGCATGACTTCGATTACGACAGGTACCCCAGCCTCGACGATCATCCTTATAAGGGCAATGAAATCCTGAAAGATCGGGGTTATCCGGAAGAGATTCGCCGCGCGATCATGTCGCATGCCGAGTATACGGGAGTGACCCGCGACTCCCCCATGGAGAAAGCGCTTTTCGCCTGCGATGAGCTGGCTGGGTTCATCACTGCCTGTGCGCTGGTGAAGCCGAGCAAGTCGCTAGCCGAGGTTGAGGCCAAATCAGTGCGAAAGAAGATGAAGGACAAAGCCTTTGCCCGCAGCGTTAGTCGTGACGACATCGTCAACGGTGCAGCGGCCTTGGGCGTGGAGCTGGAAGACCACATTGCCTTCTGCATCCAAGCCCTGCAGAAAGTGTCGGGACAATTGGGTCTGTGATGTAGGGCGGACATTTCTGTCCGCCCAGCGCTCTGTTTGAATCAACCAAGGTCAAGTCGCGAATCAAGTTTCTGTCGCGCAAGCAGGCCGACATTCAGGTCCGCGCTACTTTTTTTTGCGATGAAAAATGTATTTCTGGGCGTCCGGCCAGAATTCCTGAAAAGCGTTGCCACCCATGCGCCCGAGAAACCCCCATAGCGTCCGCAGGGCCGCGTCTTTCGAGTTGGCTTCACTGTCGGCGCGCCAGGCGTTAGAGAGGAAATTATTTCCCGGCGTCGCGATATACCGGGCATAGGCCGGGCCATAGCTACCGTCACGCTGCCGCGCCAGGAAAGTCATCAGCATTGCGTTGCCGATGCGGCCCTTGATGGTGCGATTTTTTGACTGGAAGTATCGCGGATCCTCCCCCCAGATCGCACCCAACCCGGCCTCCATTGCATTGCCGGTGGATATTCCGGTCAACCGCATTCCATAACGGTCGGCATACCCTCCCCAATGCGGGCCGTACTCTTTGGGCTTATCCATCGCGGTTCCGATTCCCGCACTAAAAAGGCCTCCCGTGAGACTTTGCGAACCGATTGTGCTTTTTACGAACCACTTGAGACGTTGCTGACCCGTGATGGGCTGGTAATTTTCGGAGGGCGCGGCGGTTTGTGCAGTGGCAGAGAGAGCACCTGCAAAGAAAATGACGATAAGAATAGTAAGAATTCTAGTATTCACAGGCATTGGTTGCGGCCGGAGCGCAGAAGTTGCTTAACCCTATCGTCGTAAGTAGCCGAGTGGCAGTAAATCGAACAATCCACAGTGCGTGAACGTTCACGGAAATGCTATACTTCGTCGCTCTTCTAAGTTAAGCAGCGTATTTCAGGAGACTGCTATGCATTCTCGAGCCTGCGTCCTCGTTGCACTTTTGTCTTTCTTTTTCATTCCTGTTGCCCTCGCCCAGACCGCCGAGACAATGCCATACCTCAACCCACGATTGTCAACCGAACAACGGGTAGACGATCTGATCTCTCGCATGACGCTGGACGAGAAAGCCTCACAGCTAGTGAACCAGGCTCGAGCCATCCCCAGGTTGCAGATTCCTGAGTATGACTGGTGGAGTGAAGCCCTGCACGGGGTTGCGAATGCCGGCACGGCGACCGTGTTTCCCGAACCGGTCGGACTGGGAGCCACCTTCGACGATCCTTTGATCCACGAAATGGCTGTAGTGATCGGAACCGAAGCGCGCGCTAAGCACAATCAGGCGGTGCGCGCCGGCCGCCGCGACATCATGGAAGGGCTCGACTTCTGGTCCCCCAACATCAATATCTTCCGTGATCCGCGGTGGGGGCGCGGCCAGGAAACCTATGGCGAGGATCCATTTCTTACCGCCAAGATGGGGGTAGCGTTCGTTACCGGCCTGCAGGGAGACGATCCCAACTATTACCGCGTGATTTCCACCCCCAAACATTTCGCGGTGCACAGCGGTCCGGAGCCTTCCCGCCACAGCATTGATGTGCAGGTTTCCAAACACGACATGGAAGACACTTATCTTCCCGCGTTCCGCGCCACCGTGACCGAAGGGCAGGCAGGGTCGGTGATGTGCGCCTACAACCGAGTAAATGGCGAGCCCGCCTGCGCCAATCAATTCTTGCTCAAGAACCAATTGCGCGATGCCTGGAAGTTCAAAGGCTACGTGGTCTCGGACTGCGATGCCGTGGTCGACATATTTACCGGTCACCACTTCACCAAGTCTTTCGCTGAGGCTGCTGCCGTGTCTATGAAGACCGGCATGGACAACGAGTGCGCGGATTTCTTCACCAAGGCAAAAGATAATTCCGACTACGTCAAGTACATCGACGCGGTGAAACAGGGGCTCATGACGGAGAAGGATATCGACATTTCTCTGCGCCGGATCTTCACCGCACGCTTCCGCCTGGGATTGTTCGATCCGCCGGAGATGGTGAAGTATGCGCAAACGCCCGACTCTGAGATCGATAGCGCGCCCCATCGGGAACTCGCGCTGAAGATTGCGCGCGAATCAATTGTGCTTTTGAAAAATGACGGTACGCTGCCACTGAAAGCAGGGACAAAGAAGATTCTGGTTACCGGACCGCTGGCGGAATCCACGCGTGTGCTGCATGGAAACTATGCCGGCACCGCGTCGCATGCGACCACCGCGCTCGAGGGGATTCGCAAGCAGTTTTCGGGCGCCGAAGTCACCTTCACTCCGGGGATGAATTTCCTCCGGGTGGAGACTGTCATCCCGAGTTCCGCTCTGTACACTCCGGATGGGAAGCCTGGTTTGAAGGCGGAATATTTCTCCGGCGAACTGAGCGGAGTGCCGCAGAGTACTCGCGTCGATCCAAACTTGAACCTGCAACTGTTCAATCCAGATAAGGAGTCGCTCACGCCGCCTGACGGCATGAAAGACTTTTCCGCGCGATGGACAGGATTTATTGTCCCCGCCGAGTCTGGTACCTACCGGGTCGGACTCGCGGGATCGAAGAACCGCCTGTGGCTCGACAACCAGCTGGTAGTGGATGATCCCGAACTGCACGATGTAACCCCGAAGACGGTTGCTGTTCCCTTGCAGAAGGGAAAGCGCTATCCGGTAAAGATCGAGCTGCTGCGCGGAGGCTTCGGAACCAAGCTGGTCTGGCTGAACGTTATCGCTGAGCCCGTCGCCGATGCCGTCACCGCTGCCAAGAAGGCTGATGCTGTGATTGCCGTAGTGGGCATCACCTCGCAACTCGAAGGCGAGGAGATGAAAGTCGAAGTCCCCGGCTTTAAAGGCGGGGACCGTACCAGTCTGGACCTTCCCAAGGAAGAAGAGGACCTTCTCAAAGCCTTGAGTGCGACCGGTAAGCCGCTGGTCGTAGTGTTGATGAACGGCAGCGCCCTTTCCGTGAATTGGGCGAACGACCACGCGAACGCCATTCTGGACGCCTGGTACTCCGGGGAAGAGGGCGGAGCGGCGATTGCGCAAACCTTGTCGGGTGCGAACAATCCCGCAGGTCGATTACCTGTCACCTTCTATAAGAGTGTCGAGCAGCTTCCCCCGTTCGAAGACTATTCCATGAAGAACCGCACCTATCGATATTTCGATGGGCAGCCGCTTTATCCTTTCGGCTACGGGCTCAGCTACTCGAAATTCGAATACAGCAATCTCAAGTTGTCTGCACCCACGCTGAATGCGGGCGATCCCCTTAGCGTCGATGTCGACGTGAAGAACAGCAGCCAAACTGAAGGGGATGAGGTAGTCCAGCTCTATTTGGGATTCCCGCAGATTCCCGGCGCGGCGCGCCGTGCCTTGCGGGCGTTCACCCGTGTCCATATTGCTGGCGGAGAGACCCGCCCTGTTCATTTCACGCTAAGCCCACGTGATCTAAGCGCGGTCACCGAAGCTGGGGACCGGGTCGTGGGCGCGGGAACCTATCAGATCTTCGTCGGCGGAGGTCAACCGGAGACCTCGGCGCCAGGGGCAAGAACTGAATTGACGGTTAGTGGGGATCAGAAGCTGCCAGAATAGGGAAGGACTAACCCAGTCGTTTGGAGAGGACGATTGTCGAATTCAGCGCAGTTAAGCGGTACGGCCTTTGGCTGAATGAGCGTTGGTTCCGTTTGCCCGGTTCGATCCTAACGGAGGTATCTTGGGGGCACGATGACGGTTCGCCTCCGTGCATTCATGCGAAACTTCCTCGCGATCGCTGACTAAGAACAACAAAAATGCTGCCACCAGGCAGTAGAACACGATAGCGACTCTCATGGCCTCCAGTCCTTTCCCGGGCCACTTTTTCCCAAAATTCGCGGCCCTTTTCACCTGCAAGAAAGATAGCGCGCTTGAGGATTTAACGATGTGACCAGAATCACCGGGGTCGGTTTCCAAAGTTGAAGAGGATACTAGCCGAGTAGTTAAAGAGAGGTCAGAATTCTTCTATTGTCTCGACGTGGAGGCGCTGGCGGCCAATTCCCGAACGACTTCCAGAAATGCCACGCTTGATTCCTCGCCGGATACAGCTTCCAGGGGCACGGTGGCAATCAAATGGGGAGCACTGCTGCGGAATCGAACGCTAATCAGACTATGGCCGGAGGACGACATCAGCGCATTCACGACCGGGGTCAAGTCGTTTCCCCATTTCGTCCTGGTTGTCAGTACGATGGGACCAGGTCGAGAGATCATCCAGTTGCGGGAGTCAGTCAGTTCGACTTTGCGCGTCAGCCACTGGTGGCGGTGAATTTCCAGTTGGAATCCGGGGGCGCAGTCGAGATTCGCCTCTAAGGTTAGGGTTTCCTTCTGCTTGCGGAAGATTGCCAACAGCCAATGCACCGGAATAGGACGCGGGAGCAGGTTCACCGTGACGTACGCGTCTCCCACCCAATGCGAGGCAAATATCAGATGGGCTTTCAGGCGGCTGGCGCCATGCCAGTGAGCTTCCGAAACACGGCCGCGGCCAAGGCAGGCGGTCTCGACCAGCTTTAAAGTGGCATCCCCGATGCGGCGGTTGTAATGGGAAAAACAGACGTACCAAAGCAGCAAAGACAGTGCCGCGATCAAGCCGTCGATCAGGAACAGTTGAACCACGAGCCCTCTGATGCAAATGGTACGACTTTGGGTGGCAAGTGAGCAACGCTCATGGCAAGTTTTTCATTTCGGACAACCCAATCAGCCCTGCGCCCGGCCCGCCGGGCTACAATGTCGCGGTGGAAATCTCGCTACGCGACTTTCGGGAGGCCGACTTTGAGACGCTTTGGCGTATCGATCAAGCCTGTTTTGCCCCCGGAATCGCCTATTCGCGCCGTGAACTGCTGTCTTATGTCCGCCTTCCGCAATCGACTACGCTGGTGGCGGAAGCAACCTCCGGCGAGGAGACACCGGACATTCTGGGCTACATCATTGCCCACGCCGGCGCGAAAAGCGTGGGCCACATCATCACTATCGACGTTCTGCCGTCTGCTCAGAGGGTGGGAATTGGCTCGAAATTGCTCTCCGCCGCCGAGATCCGGTTGCTGCGAAAAAAATGCACCATCTCCTACCTCGAAACAGCAGTCGACAACCTGCCGGCACTGGCCTTCTATAAGCGGCATAACTATTTTCTGCTCAAGACCTTGCCTCGTTACTATTCGAACGGCGTGGACGCCTTTGTGCTGCAAAAAGATTTGCTTTCTTCGGCGCAGGCCAGCTAACGTGCTTCCATGAAAGTTGCTATCCAGGGAGAGCTGGGCGCGTTCAGCCATGAAGCCGCCAAGCGGATGGTTCCAGGCTGCACCGTGGTTCCATGTCCACGGTCGCTGGAGGTTTTTGACCGGTTGGAGACTGGCAACGTGGGTGCCGCCGTTATCCCAATTGAGAATTCGCTGGCCGGCTCGGTCAGCGAGCATTTTGATCTATTGCTTACCCGGAACGTGTTTATCCAGAAGGAGTTTCTGCTGCGGATTGTGCACAATTTGATCGCCGCGCCGGGGGTGAGACTGAAAGACATCCGGCGGGCACTCTCGCACCCGGTGGCGCTTGATCAGTGCCGGGACTTCTTTAAGAACAATTCGCAAATTAGACCGGAGCCCTTCTACGACACTGCGGGAAGTGTGAAGCACGTGGTGGCCGAAGGCTTGAAGGATTCCGCTGGGATTGCCGGACCTCAGGCGGTGGCGGCCTACAAGGCACGCATTCTCAAGCCCGGGATCGAAGACGACAAGCGGAACTTCACGCGCTTCTTTCTGATTCAGAAGAAGCGAAAGATTCTGCCGCGGGCAAATAAGACATCAATCGCCTTCAACGTTAAGAACATTCCCGGCGCCCTGTTCAAAGCGCTCAGCGTTTTTGCCCTGCGCGACATCAGCCTGAGCAAGATCGAATCGCGGCCCTTGCGGGGACATCCCTGGGATTACGTGTTCTACGTGGACTTTCTGCGCGGCGATGACGAGCCGGCTCGGAACGCGCTGCGGCATCTGGGTGAGGTGGCGGATTTGGTTAAGGTTCTGGGAATTTATCCGGCAGCGCGAGGGTAGCAGGTCGACGGCTGGCCATGGCTGCTACGATCTGTTCGCTTATGCAACTGCATTTTTAGGGAAACCATCAATACTGCAAATCCCTGCAACGAGTTCGCATGTTATCGCTACGAGCCATCAATCGACGTTGTGTTCTACTACATTACTTTGTTATGTCGGAAAGGAATTCTTAATGGCATCGGTACTGATCACGGGAACGAGCAAGGGGATTGGGTTCGAATCGGCCTTAGCATTCGCACACGCCGGGCACAAAGTTTACGCGACCATGCGCAACCCGAAGCAGGCGCCACAACTCGCGGAGACGGCCGCGCGGGAGAAACTTCCAATCACGGTTTCGGCCATGGACGTGGACTCCGACCAGTCGGTGGCTGCCGGAATCGCAGCAATCCTCAAAGACGGCCCCATCGATGTGCTGGTCAACAATGCAGGTGTTGAGAAGGCAGGGTCCGTAGAAGAGTTACCGCTGGCCGATTTCCGCGCGATTATGGAAACGAATTATTTCGGGGTGATCCGTTGCGTTCAGGCGCTGGTCCCGCCCATGAGAAAGCGCCGCAGTGGCTGCATCATCAACATATCGTCGGTAGCGGGAAGACTCACCAGCGCGCCGCTGACGCCTTATCACGCGTCCAAGTTCGCCCTCGAAGCTTTCAGCGAGGCGCTGGCCGGCGAGATGAAAACCTTCAACGTCCGCGTGGCCATCGTCGAGCCGGGAATTATTGACACTGCGATGGCGCAGCGCATTGGAGACAAACCCAGCCAATCCCCATATCGACAGGGGGCGCGCTTCGCTTCTCTGTTTGAGGCATCGCTGAAAAATCCTACCCCACCCTCGGTGGTGGCAGACAAGATACTGGAGATCGCGGAGAGCGGCACCTGGCAGCTCCGCCATCCGGTCGGGCCGACCGCAGTTCCTTTCCTGCAATGGCGGGCGCAAATGTCGGACGAAGATTGGGTCTCCCTCTGCGCCAGCGACGACGAAACCTGGTATCAGCGGATTGAAAAAGATTTCGGATTGGATACCCGGCCTAAGAGTTAAGGGGAGTATGGGCCCGCCATTGGCTTGGAGTCTGGCCGGTCCAGCGCCGAAACGCGCGGTGGAATGTAGAGGGTTCCGCGTACCCCACCAGATAGGAAACCTCCGCGATGGGAAGATGACCTTCCCGCAAAAGCGTTTCTGCGCGCTCGCGCAGCAACTCATCGCGAATCTGAAGGAAAGAACTGCCGGTGTCCGCCAGGTGGCGGTTCAAAGTGCGAACCGTGATTCCCAATTGCCGTGCGATATCGCCTTGCTTGGCATGTCCGTTCAAGATTCCTTCCGCCAGCGCGGTTCGCACTGAATCCGCGAAATTCAGCTCGGGTTGCATCTTCTGGATAATCGCAGCGGCGTACTTTTCAAATTTCTGTACCAGCTCGGGAGCGCTCTCAGGAAGCGTCAATTCCAACAGACGGCGGTCGAGTAGCAAAGCATCCTCTTCGGCCCCAAATTGCACCGGCCCGCCAAAAAAACTTTCAAAGACCGATGGATCGTCTGGCCCAGGCCATCGGAACCGGGCTTCACATACCGGAAGCGGGTGGCCGGTAAGTTGCCGACCCCAGGTGATCCAGTGCGCCAAGTGGACGCACACAACCTGCTCCCGGCGGGGATAGGGAGAGGGATCAGGATGAGGGCTCACCAGCGCGACTTGATCGCCGCGGTCCTCTAATGCGAACTCCTGAAAGCGGTTTACCATCCGCATGAAGCGCTCGGCGCGCCGCAACATGGCGCCGTAGGTAGCGCTACTGCGCAGCAGAAATCCCCACAGCCCGGTAGGTTCCAGAGGCAGTGCCTGAGCCAGGTCGATTCCCAAGGTTTCACGACGGTCCTGAAATATGGTCCGGGCGACCGCCATGTGCTCCGCGGCGGGAACAAGCACATCATTTTCAATCCTGCGTCTGGTGGGGGCCAGCTTAGGCAGATCGATTTCGATCCCGAGGGCTCGTGCGGCTAAGACCAGCGCGTTGAGGCTGCGCTCATGGATGTACTCATCGGACATCTTCCTCAATTGTCCAAAAAAGCAAATCGAATGTCCAACCCGGCCATTGTCTCGGACCGGTGGTTGGCGTCACTGTAATGAAACTAAAAGGAAGTTCAGAAGGAGGATCTATGGAAGCGCGTTTTAACTTTGCAAAAGCGTCCCCTGGGGTGCTAAAAGCCATGCTCGGAATTTCGCAATATGTTCGCGAATGTGGACTGCCGGAATCCTTGATCAATCTGATCCATTTGCGGGCCTCACAGATCAACGGCTGTGCCTGGTGTCTGGACATGCATTGGAAAGACCTTCGCGCGGCGGGAGAGAACGAACAGCGGCTCTATTCATTGGACGCCTGGCGCGAATCCCCGTTCTATACAGATCGAGAACGCGCCGCGTTGGCGTGGACAGAAGCGGTCACGGTGCTTAATAACGGTCACGTGCCGGACGAGATTTATAAAGAGGTGCGCCCGTTCTTCAACGATAAGGAATTGTCTGACTTGACACTCGCCGTGGCAGTGATCAACAGCTGGAACCGGTTGAACATTGCAGCCCGAAACGTCCCGGGCGACTATCGGCCAGCCAGGCCGTACCGCGTGGAAAAGTCCGCATAGCGCGGGTATTTTTATCGCAATCGAAACGAGGAGCGACCATGTCAAATGCCGCTGTCGATACGGATGTTCTGATCGTGGGTGCGGGTCCCGTCGGGCTGTTTCTGGCGAATGAGTGTGCCCGCCGGGGCCTGAGATGGCGGGTGGTTGAGACACGGCCGTCCCAGTCGGGGCATTCAAAGGCCCTCGCCATCTTTCCCCGAACAATGGAGATCTTCGACATGGCGGGAGTGGTCGCCCCATTCCTCGAAGTGGCCAATCGGGTCACATCAGTAGCGGTCGTGACCCACGGACGCACGCTCGCCCACATGCGCTTCGCACCGGAGGAAACTCCCTATTCGTTCGTTGCGATGGTTCCTCAGAGCGTAACCGAAAAAATATTGGTCGAAGAACTGGCTCGTCGAGGTGGGGAGGTCGAGTATGAAACCACGTTTGTTTCCGCTGTGGAAGAGGAAGATGGTGTGAGCGTAAAGCTGGAGCGGAGGGGCGAACCGATCAACCTCCGGGCGTCATTCGTGGTTGGCTGTGACGGCGCGCATAGCGCCATTCGCCACCTGCTTAATCTGCCTTTCGAAGGAGCGGAATATGCCGATTCCTTTCTATTAGCTGACATTGAAAGCAACGAAACCCTTCCCGCCGACCAACTGCAATTGTGTCCCAGTGAGTTGGGACCGGTGGCAATTTTTCCGATGAGTTCTACTCGCCGCCGGATTGTCGCGACCACTCAAAAAATGGAAGGAGAAGCTCCGTCGCTTGAGATCGTACGCCAAGTCCTGGCGGAACGCGCGCCCGCTGGAGTGGAAGCGCTCGCCTTAAATTGGAGTACTTATTTTCGTATCCATCACCGCCATGTCGGACAGCTGCGCGTGGGGCGATTCTTTATCGCTGGGGACGCCGCTCACATACACAGTCCGTTTGGTGGACAAGGTATGAATACTGGATTGCATGACGTTTGGAATCTGGTATGGAAGCTTGATCTCGTGTTGCGCGGCCATGGAAATGAGCATTTGCTCCAGAGCTACACCGCGGAACGCGTTCCGGTGATCAAGGACGTGATCCAGACCACCCATTTGCTGACCAAAGCGCTTGGGACCCCAAGCAAATTTGCTCAGCACCTTCGCGACACCGTAATCCCCATGGTGTCGCGCCTGGCGCCCTTCCAACATGCGTTTGTGCAGAGGCTCTCCGAGCTTGGCGTTAACTATCGCGGAAGCTCCATTGTGAAAGGCGATGGCGAGCGATTCTTCGACGATTCGCTGCGTGGCGGAGCTGGTATTCGCAACCTCTTCCTGCTGATCATCGATAGTGACGCAGACTCATCCTCGCGCGAAGCTGCCGCGCAGCTTTGCGAGTCGTTGAAGAAGATTGTTGAGCTGCGCTTTCGGCCTGGGCAGAAAATGCTTCTCGTCCGACCGGATGGCTATGTGGCTTATTCCTCGCACAGCGGCGGGATTGCGGCATTGAACGCTGTGCGTTTGCTGTTGGAGCGGCATACCAATGGCACGCTGGGAAATCGCGAGGCAACTTCCTTAGTCGGCTCGGCCTCTTGACCCTCCGTAAGCGGAATCGACCTCGGGGCGGAATGCCGATTTTTTCTGTCCGCGTTAGATATACCCATCCTTAGTTTTCCCTTTAGTATTAGCGTGGAGAACTCATCCGAGGAGTCTATGGCCGCGCTGATTGATGCAATTTCCGTAAAACGCAAGATGTTTTTTGAATTTGAAAATACTCCCTTCCTGTGCCTGGAAGCGGAGGTGAACACTCCTACCGCTCGTGGCGGCCAGACCCTAGTACGCCTGAAGATGCGCAACCTGCTCACCAACGCAGTCTTCGAGAAGTCATTTAAAGCCAGCGACAAGTTCAAGGAGCCGGATCTTCAGTCGGTTCCGGCATCTTACCTCTACAGCGATGGTGATGGTTCTCACTTTCTCGACCAGGAGAGTTTCGAAACTCTCACGCTGACCGAAGCCATGGTCGGAAATGCATTGGACTTTATGGTTGAGGGTGCGATCATCGAGTTGCGCAAGTTCAACGGCAATCCGATTGGATTGGACCTGCCAATCTTCGTTGAACTGGATGTTGCTTACACCGAACCCGGAGTCAAGGGCGACTCGTCGAGCGGAACGGTGACCAAGCCAGCCAAACTCGAAACTGGCCTGGAGATCCGGGTTCCCCTCTTCATCAAAGAAGGAGAAAAGGTGAAAGTCTCGACCGAAAGCCGGGAGTTTGCCGGCCGGGCCTGAGTTTGGTTGATCTCACAGGAAAGAGACTTCTCTGAGAAATCTGTGATCGCTGTCGGCAGGTCTTCGTGGGCAGAGGCTGTTCCTACACGCCTGCCCAATTTCTGCCGAGAACCGCAAAGGGTACATCAGGCATACACTCCTCTCGTACCTTTGATTGATTGCACAGGGGGCGTACGGGTTTAGAATTCAACAGTTTGAGGCTTAGCTGCATCGTCGCACTCCTGTACAGCATCCAAACCTGAGCGGACTATACTCAAGGTGAAAAATGGCACAGTTGGAAAATTCTCAGGAACAACCAGTGGCTGAACGGGCTCTTCCCATCCTGCCGGTGCGGGATACGGTTCTGTTTCCGCATGCGGTTCTGCCCCTGACCGTAGGGCGGGAAAGCTCTGTCCAACTTATTAATTCGCTGGGCGAGGACAAAACCATTGTGGTGGTGGCCCAGCGCGAAGCTCGTATCGACGCCCCTCAGCCGAGTGATCTTTATACCGTGGGCACGCTCGCGGTGGTGCATAAAGTCGTCAAAATGCCGAATCAGAGTCTCTTTGTTTTTGCCGAGGGATTGGAACGGGTTCGGCTGGTTGAATTCACGCAATTAAACCCCTACATGCAGGGGCGGGTGGAAAATGTCCCCGAATCGATTCCGCCGAAAAGCTCGGAACTCGAGGCTTTGCAGCGCAATGTGCTGACTCTGTTCCAGCAGATTGTTGCCGGATCTCCCACGCTTTCGGATGAACTCTCCACCGTAGCGATGAACATCGATGAACCCGGCCGTCTGGTGGACTTCATCGCTTCCTCTCTGCCCTCCCTCTCTACTTCGGACAAGCAGGACACGCTCGAAACTACCGACGTACGGGTGCGGCTGGAGAAAATCAATCATCATCTGGCACGCGAACTGGAAGTGCAGCAATTGCGGAACAAGATCCAGTCGGAAGTGCAGGATCGGGTTCAGCAGACCCAGCGCGAATACTACCTTCGCGAGCAGATGAAGGCCATCCAGAAAGAATTGGGTGAGCAGGACGAAGGCGCCCGCGACACGGAAGATTTCCGGCAGAAGATCGAAAATGCCGGCATGCCAGAAGAGGTAAAGAAGGAAGCCCTGAAAGAGTTGGGCCGTCTTTCGCGTATGTCGCCGATGGCAGCGGACTATTCCGTCACTCGAAACTATATCGAATGGCTGGCGGCCTTACCCTGGGCGAAGAGCTCCGGTGGCGAAGTCGACATTCTGAAGGCGAAGGAGATTCTCGACGCCGACCACTATGACTTGAAGCGCGTCAAGGATCGCATTCTCGATTACCTCTCGGTGCGCCGGTTGAAGCCGACGATGAAGGGACCAATTCTTTGCTTCGTCGGACCTCCAGGAGTCGGGAAAACTTCATTAGGTAAGTCGATCGCCCGCGCATTGGGACGCAAGTTTGTGCGGCTCTCCCTTGGCGGCGTGCATGATGAAGCCGAAATCCGCGGTCACCGGCGGACTTACATCGGAGCTTTGCCTGGACAAATTATCCAGGGCATCCGTCGCGCCGAAACCAACGATCCGGTCTACATGCTGGATGAAATCGACAAGGTCGGCCGCGATTTCCGCGGCGATCCCGGTTCGGCGTTGCTCGAAGCCTTAGATCCCGAGCAGAACGCGACCTTCCGCGATAACTATCTGGATGTGACTTTCGATCTTTCGAAGGTGCTCTTCATCACCACCGCCAACATGCTCGACCCGATTGCCGAGCCCTTGCGCGACCGCATGGAGATCATCGAGCTGCAAGGGTACACGGAAGAAGAAAAAGTCCACATCGCATTTCAGTATCTGATTCCCCGGCAGATTGAAGAGAACGGAATCAGCGCAGAGCAGATCGAGTTTCCGCAAGAGTCGGTGGCTTTTGTTATCCGGCACTACACGCGGGAGGCGGGCGTCCGCAACCTGGAACGCAACATCGGCACCATTTGCCGTAAGCAGGCGCGCCGCCAGGCGGAAGGCAAGACCGATAAACTCGTGGTCACGCCGGAAATCATTCAGGAATTCCTGGGTGGAATAAAAATCCGTGTGGAAGGCGAAATCGCAGAGCGCACCAAGAATCCGGGCGTGGTCGTCGGCCTGGCTTGGACTCCTTCGGGCGGAGACATTCTGTTCGTGGAAGCCAGCCGGATGAAGGGCAAGGGCGGATTCACCATTACCGGTCAGATTCAGGATGTGATGCGCGAATCCATGCAGGCCGCTCACAGCTGGGTAAGGTCGAATGCGAAGGTGCTTGGTATTGACGAAGAGTTTTTCGCCAACCACGATCTGCACATTCACGTGCCAGCCGGAGCCATCCCCAAGGATGGTCCGTCGGCAGGTGTAACCATAGCGACGGCTCTGGTTTCATTGCTCACAAACCGCCCGGTTCGTCCGTTGACCGCCATGACCGGAGAAATCACGCTCAGCGGCAACGTGCTTCCAATCGGGGGGGTGAAGGAAAAAGTTCTTGCCGCCAAGCGGGCAGGGGTAGTGGACATCATCCTTCCCGCCGACAACGAGACCAACGTCAAGGAAGACCTAACTTCAGAGCAGACTGAGAATGTGCGCATTCACTACGTGAAGATGATTCCCGAAGTGCTCGAACTTGCGCTCCCTTCCAATCAAACGGAAAAGCGGCAGGACGAAGCCGTTCGTGAAAAGGTCTTAACCGCACAACCGGTCGGCTAATTTTGATACTCGCGAGACGCAGGCTGGGGCTGCTTCTCCCAAAGTCCTCATTTAAAGAGACGTTGCTGGCAACGTCTCTATCCTTTTCCTTTCAGCAACATCCGCCTACCCGCTTAACTGTATGGAACTTCCCGCGGGCTTCCGTGTTCATACCCATTGGCGGCAATGTAGTCAGGGCCGCGAGGAAGGCTTATGAAGATTTCAAGATTTCTCGCAATAGCAGTCATGCTGGCCGGACTGTTTTTCATGCTGCAGGGACCCAGAAACGCTTGGGCACAGGACCAGGATCAGGACCAGAATAGCGATCAGGACCCGCCCAGCCGTGTAGCTCGCCTCAACTATTCCACGGGATCAGTTTCGTTCCAGCCGGGCGGCCAAGGCGATTGGGTGGACGTCGACTCCAACCGCCCGCTCACCAGCGGTGACAATCTTTGGGCCGATAAAGGTGGGCGGGCGGAAATGCACGTTGGCTCGACGGCGATCCGCATGAATTCCGAAACCAGCCTTACCTTTCTTGATCTGGACGATCACTCCACGCAGTTGCGGCTTTCGCTGGGATCGGTGCTTCTGCGGGTCCGTCATCTTGACGACGGTGACAATTTCGAAGTCGACACCCCGAATCTGGCTTTCGCCATTCAGGCGGCAGGCGAATATCGCGTCGACGTAAACGCGGACGGCAACCAGACCCTCACCACTGTTTGGCATGGGCGCGGCGAGGCCACCGGTGGCGGATACTCCTATGACGTGGTTGCCGGACAACAGGCGCGTTTCGACGGAACGGAGCAACTGGACCACGAGATCGCGCAGATCGGCTCCTCCGACGATTTCGCCAATTGGAGCTTTGATCGCGACCAGCGAGAAGATGGAGCCGAGTCAGCCAACTACATCTCTCCGGAAGTTACCGGCTACGAAGACCTCGACGATCACGGCCGCTGGCGCTATGTCGCAGGCTACGGCAATGTTTGGACGCCCACCGGCGTCGCTTCAGATTGGGCCCCTTATCGCTATGGACACTGGGTCTGGGTTGAGCCTTGGGGTTGGACCTGGGTTGAAGATGAGCCTTGGGGATTTGCGCCGTTTCACTATGGCCGTTGGGCCTACGCAGAAAACACCTGGTGCTGGGTTCCCGGTCCGGTAAGAGTCCGTCCGGTCTACTCACCGGCACTGGTTGCGTTTGTCGGCGGTAGTGGCTTCCACGTGGCAATCGGAGTTGGCGGCGGGCCAGTAGGATGGTTCCCCCTCGGCCCCGGAGAAGTCTATGTGCCACCTTATCGCGTAAGCCGTCGCTACGTGGATAACGTCAACGTCACCAACACGCGGGTGAATATCACCCAGGTGACCAACGTCTACAACATCTATAACTCGAACACCACAAACGTAACTCGCGTCACGTACGTCAACCAGCGCTCGCAAGCCACCACAGTGGTCTCTCGCGATACCTTCATCAATGCGCGGCCGGTGAATCGTAACGTGGTGCGGGTGGATGACCGCGAGATCTCGCAGGCGCAAGTTGCGCATCGTGTCGATGTGCAGCCGCAGCGCGCAAGCATCGCGGGGGCGGGCCGCCCAGTTCAGATGCGGCCTCCGGCTCGAATTGTTGAACGCCAGGTTGTGGCTACTCGTGCGCCGACTCCGTCGCGTCCAACTTTCGAGCAGCGTCAGGCTCCGGCCAACGTTCGCACCGAAGCCCCCGGCCGCCCGGCGCCCGCCCGCGAAGCGAATGAACCGAACCGCGGAAATGACAATCGGCCGCAGCAGCCGGTTGCCAGAGAAAACGAAAATGCGCGGCCTCCGCAACAGGCCGAACAGCCGCAACGTCAGGAGAACCAGCGCCCCGCGGATATGAGGCCGGTGCCGCGTCCTCCGAAGTCAGAGCGGGTGCAGGTGAATGGACCTAACGGTCAGGCGCCACAAACGCAGAACGAAACGCGCTCTGAGCAGAACAGTGCACGGCCTGACCCGAATCAAAATCGCCCCGACCAAGGACGTACCGACCGGGACAGACAGCCGCAGAACCAAGCGGACCACGGCCGTCTGGAACGGCAGGACCGGCCGGATCCGAATCAGAACCGGCCGCAGGAGCAGCGCGAAGTGGCTCGTCCGCCGCAACCGAACGAACATCCGCTGGTGCGCCAGGCGCCCCCGGTGCAAGAGCGTCCGCAGCAGCAGCAAAATGAGGAACAGAAGTTCCGACAGTGGCAGGACCAGCGCCAGCGGACCGCCCAACCCCAACCGCGGCCCCAACAAGACCAGCTGTACCCACAGGCTGGCAGGCCGCCCGAGCAACATGCGCCCGCTTCGACGCCAGCGCAACATCCGCAAAGGAACGACGACAAGCCGCACGGACGCAACCGCTAATCAAAGCGAGATAAGAAGGCCCGCGAAAGCGGGTCTTCTTTTGTGCTGGCAGGCCACCCTAAAAAAATGACTAATGAACGGGATTCTCAGCCGTGGGGCCGCGAAGGCGAGCTTAGCTCACAACTGGGGCTGCAGCGTCGGAAGGCGCATGATCTGATTGCTCGAGGGTATGGGCGTTACGCTCGGCGGCTTCAAGATGAGTGCGCATCGCCTGCCGGGCCTTATCTGGATTGTTTTCTCGAATCGCTCGATAGATGGCCCAATGTTGCCGCAGACCTGCCTCGGGCACGCCTGGCATCTCATTGGTCCGCCGGCTCACTTCGATCAGCGGCTCCGAGATGGCTTCCAAAACCATGATGGCGAGAGGATTTCTGGTCGCAGCCGCCACCGCTTTGTGAAAGCGAATATTGGCGGTTCCAATTGCCTTATGAAACTGCAGGTCAGCTTGGGGAGTACTTCGGTCCATACTTAACGCAGCTTCCTGTTCCGCCAGCACGCCCCGCATCGCCAGCCAGTCGGCTTCGGTGGCTTTCTCGGCGGCGAGCGCCACCAGACCAAGTTCAAGAACTTTACGAAACTCAATCAGCGAATCTGCCTGCTGCATGAACGCGGAGGTCGACAGATACTCCGCATTGATGAGCGCGACCGGAGAAGGCTCCAGCACCACCGCGCCGATCTTTGGCCGGACACTAATGAGCTGAAGCGACTGCAGAGACTTAATGGCTTCGCGAACGCATGTCCGGCTGACCGAGAGTTGTTCGGTCAGTTGCTTTTCAGTGGGAAGCCGCTCGCCCGGTTTGACCTCGCCCCGCTTAATGAGGCCGAGTATGTGAGTGATAACCTGGGCGGTGATTGTCTGTCGGCGTATCAGGCTAGAATCCTCCCAGGCCACGTGCCAGGGCGCAAGCAGGCGGCCTGCTTGCGCGAATCATACCACAATTGCTTTGTACATTATTCCCAGCTACTTAGCCCCAGCATCGCGGGGTTTGAGGGCAAAAATAGCATCCAGCGGACGTTGCGTGATGCTCCCCTGAATATCTCGAAAACCTGCGGCCTCCAGTAGTTGACGATACTCCTCCAGTGATCGCTCCTTGCCCTCGGTACAAACCAGCATGTTCAGTGATTGTAGCTGGGCTGAGACCGGACCGGACTTGTCATCATGTAGCATTTTCTCCGCGAGCAGAAGGCCACCCCCGTGGGGAAGGGTCCGATAGATTTTCCTCAGCAAGGCGTGGACTTTTTCATCCGGCCAGTCGTGAACAATTCGGCCGAGTGCAAACAGATCGCCCTCCGGCAGCTCATCGCGGAAAAAATCACCGGCTGCGGTTCTAATGCGACCTCTGGCTGGGGATTGGCTGACATGGATTTGGGCCGCGCCAATAACTTCTGCCAGATCGAAAACGACAGCCCGAAGGTCGGGGAAGCGTTCACAAGCAGCAATTGCCAGATGGCCGGTTGCTCCGCCAAGATCCACCAGTTGCTTAAAGCGTGAAAGATCAAATGCCTGTGCCACGGCCGGAGAGCTGAGGGTGCCCAAGCCATGCATACCCTGGAGAAACGTGTGTTTCGCTTCCGGCGTCCGGAAAAAATGTTCAAAGATTGACCCTTCGGAGCCAAGACTCTGTTTCCAACGCGGAGTCCCTTCCCGCACCGCGTCTTCCAAGTAGCTCCATAGGCGGAAGAGAACTTCATTGGAATAGAGGATGTATCCGGTAAGCGATTGCGGACCCTTTCGGCACAGGTATGCCTGAGCCACCGGCAGATTTTCGTAATGCAAGCCATTTCGGTGAATCAGCTTCAATCCGACGCAGGCATCCAACAGGCGTTCCAGCGGTTCAGTTTGCACTTGAAGCGCCGAAGCCAGTTCTTGGGCAGTTCCGGCTTCCGCGAGGTGATCAAAAACCCCGAGAGACACCGCAGCAAACATCACCTTCGAACCTCGAAATGCTTCGATTAGGGTAAGCACCGGGGAGGGATCAGGTAAGTCCATTTATCTTCGCCGAGAGTGCCGCCCATTTTACAGGTGATTTAGGTGGCGACGGCTTCACCGACAGAGGTTTCTACAGGATTCGTGAGCTTCCCCAACCCGGTATTAGTTTTGGCACGCTGGAGCTGGTAGCCCAACCGCTCCAGAATTGGCGCGACGGCATTCTCTTCGCCATTTTCGTCACATCGGGTGCCTACTCCGAGCGCGACCACGGTGTCTATTTCTCTCTCCACTTCGTGCACCAGTTGAACGATTTCTTCGGTCCGGCTTATATCGACCTTGATTTCAACGATTGCGGAGAGAATCTTCTCGTCGAGAATTTCTTCACGCAGCGTCCCGGTTGCGGTGTCGCTCATCAACAGTGTCAGCGGATTTTTCTTCTCGAATGGAACCTTGGCGTTTGCCAGGGCTTGTGTCATCTTCTGAATATCCCGGAACCGCACCCCGACTCCAGGTCTGCCAAATTCTATGGTGAAACCAACCTCGCCCCGTTTCACCCGGTGCGTTACGTCGTTGGTCTTTACCTCTTCGGTGCCGCGTCCCTGCACGCCGGTCGATTCATGCGTGGCTCTCGGGTCGGAGAATGCCCGGCGCACTACACGCGGCCACTGAAGTTCGTCGGGTTCAAACGCTGAAGTGGGGCAGATGTCGGGTTCAGGATCGAAACGCAGACGGACCAACTGAAATAACTTGCGGACCGTGCGAACCATCACCGGGTTCAACCGTTCTTTGCTCAATCCGTAGTAGCATGCATAGCACTCGACACATTCATCGCGATCAATGGTGGCGCGATTGACGGCCGGATCTACGTATATTGCACCCATGGGACAGACGTAGGTGCAGTTTCCGCAGGCGACACACTTGTTTGGATTGATTCTCATGGAAGCTAGCTAACAATTAATAATATGATAGCACAACAAGGTTGGGCGACTATTTTAGAGAATCAGGTCGCTTCAAGAACGATTTTCTTATCCGCATCAATGCCAAAGGTCAACACCGCCCCCGCCAGGCAGAGAACCGAGCACACCAGGAACGGGAGATTCCATCCATAGAATCCGACCAGATAGGCAAGCAGGATGGGAGAAACCGCGCTTCCGAGGTTTCCGAAGGTGTTCATCACAGAGGCGATCGTTCCCGCGCAGTCCCCGCCAATGTCGAGCGGAATTGCCCACGATACTCCCACGGTAACTTCGAGTCCGAAGACGGCGACGCAGGAATATAAAACCGACGCTGTGGAATGCGGAGTGAATGTAGCCGGCAAAATGAAAACTGCGGCAAGAAGAAAGCCCGCCAACGCTACGGCCCGGCGCGCAATTTTTAGGCTGCCGAAACGCCTGGCGCAGAGGTCTGAAACTGTTCCTCCCGTGATGTCCCCGGCCGCTCCCGCCAGCAGCGGAAGGCTGGCATAAATTCCCATTTGCTTGAGATTGAATCCCCGGTGCTCGTTGAGATATTTGGGAAACCAATCCAGATAAATATCGATAGCATAACCGTAGCAGAAGTACATCAGCGATAACATCCACAGGGAACGGCTTCTCAGAATCCGCCGCCAGGGCACGGTTTTCGCGCCGGCGCTACGAACGCCGATTGAATTTTCAATCCTGGAACGCTCATCGCTATTGATGAAGTGATGTTGCGCCGGAGTATCGCGGTAATACCAGAACCACACCACGACCCAAGCCAATCCCATGAACCCGAAAAGCAGAAAGGGCACGCGCCAGCCAAACCGGAGCATGATCAGCACTACCAGGGCTGGGGTAAGAGCAGCTCCCAGTCGCGAAGCCGCGTGCGTGAGCCCTTGTGCGAAACCACGTTCGGACGGCAGCATCCATCCGGAAAGAGATCTGGTTGCGATGGGGAAAGCCCCTGCTTCGCCCATGCCAAAGAAAAAGCGGAACAGGCCCATGGAGGGCGCATTCCACGCGAATGCAGTCAGGGAAGTAAATGCCGACCACCAGACCACTACCAGTGAGAGCGCCTTACGTCCGCCTATGCGGTCCCCCAACCAGCCGCCCGGAATTTGAAAGAACGCATAGCCCCATCGGAAGGACGCGAAGATCCACCCAATCGTGACCATCGAAAACCCAAGATCTTTTTGGATGACAGGAATCGCCGCAGCCAAATTCACCCGGTCCATGTAGGTGATCATGTAGGCCGCGACGATCAAGCCAAGGACTACATGACGGGCATGCGTAGGTCGAGGGAAGGGTTTGATGGTACTCATTTCGTCCGCGACCGGGGAAGGGAGAGCCAAGTCCTGCACCTCTAACGACGGGCTTAAGTGCCAGCAAACAGATTTGAGTCAGAGAAACGCGACCGACTAGCCAATCAACTTACGGATGGAGCCCGCTGTGCGCCTTGGTCGCAGCCGGCGGATTCTTCACTGGGCCAAAATTTTTAGAGAGGTAGGCTAGAAGCGTGTCAAACTCTTCATCTTCCACCTCGGCCCCTCGGTTAATCATCTGGTCGACTAGAACTTTCCACTGATCCTTGGTGGCTCTCTTCGCAGTTACAACTTTAAGAGCGTGGCATCCCTTGCAGGAACGTTGGACGATGGCTTTTCCCTTGCCCGGCGGAAGAGGTGGCGTGGCAGCAAACAACGCGAGGTAGAGCACCGGGGCTAGGACCATGTCGGTAAATATAGTATCATAAGTTAATTATGGTTAGTACTGACTCGGCTTACAGCTAAACCCAATCATTTTACGAGCCTGCGCCGGAGTTGCAACCTCACGATTCAGTTCACGGGCCACTCGAACTGTGCGTTGCACCAGTTCGCTATTGCTCTTGGCTTTGCGTCCTCGCGAATAATACACATTGTCTTCGAGTCCCACGCGGACGTGGCCTCCCATCAGGATAGCGAGCGTAGTGAGGGGAAGTTGAAACGGTCCGATGGCGGAGCATAACCAGAGCGCGCCGTCCGGGAAGTCTTTTAGAAGTTGAAGAACATTCTCCACGGTAGGGAAGCTGCTGGTCTGGTACCCCATCACCGTCTGCATCCAGTAGGGCTTCTCAATCAGATCATTCTCGATCAAGTACCGCACCACCCACGCGCAACCGGGATGATAAAGCTCCAACTCAGGCTTAATGCCACGCTTTTTCATCTCCGCCGCGAATTGATGGATCTGGCCGTAACTGAACGGAATGCACTCATCGATTTCGAGAGCGGGACGCGGAAACGGAAGCGGTGCCGGCCGCTCTTTCAGTTTGAATTTGCTCATATCGGGCGCGAGATTAAGCGATGCTGCTTCAGGCCCGGCGGCCAGGCTCGACATCCGTTCCTCCATGGTCATTCCGGGGCCGGCTCCGGTCGTCGCATTGATGATGATTTCCGGACATCGCGCGCGCACCTTACGCAGCACATCACGCCAGGTGTCGGCATCACGCGCCCCCTGGGTAAGTTGCTGGGGATCGCGAGCGTGTATGTGCACCATGGCCGCTCCCGCTTCGTAGGCCGCCTGCACCGACTCCGCAATCTCATCCGCCGTTTCCGGAATGAATTCGTTGGCCTCTTTCCCTTGAATGCCGCCGTTGCACGCCACACAGATGATCACCGGTGGCATCCCGCCGCGCACTCGGTCCATGAACTCATAGCTGTCGGTATACCTAAACCACGGTGACTGGGTTGATCCCGAATGCCCGTTTTCTGCCACGAAAACTCCTTGATGCGTGAGTGAGGAAGACAAAGCCAAAGGCTGCTCCGGACAATCCGAAACATCTATAGCTAAACGTGCAGCTTCGAAACCCACAAGCGAAATAGTACGAAACCCCCTTGGATTGAAGCCTTTGGGGTGGAACCGTTGCCATGCAACTCAGGAGATCGCCCCTAGGTTTGTAAGTGCACTTACCCTAAGAAGCTCTTGCCCGAATCTGGTGCAACGGTGTAGTGTTCCTCACAGGAACCGGGCGTGGCCCGCGGGAAGTCTTTGAGGTTTTCCCGCTTTTTTGCCGTGGTTCTTTTTCCTGCCAGCTTTTCAGCACGTCGCAAGGCAAAAATTTGTAAAGTGCGGTCCAAATTCCGCCGTGGTCCATAACACGTATGGGCAACAAGTTGGTCCAACCGGGTATTAATCAAACGCTGCCTGCCCCCCCGCGCGAAGTCCGTGACTGCCTTGAGTCCTGGAAAGAGATCGCCAGCTACCTGCGGCGCGAAGTCCGTACCGTGCAGCTCTGGGAGAAGAGGGAAGGGCTGCCGGTCCACCGCCACTTCCACAAACAGCTGGGCAGCGTTTACGCCCTGCGTTCGGAAATCGAAAGCTGGAAGCGCCGTGTCTCGGTAAAAGCTCCTTCTCCTCAACCGTTGAACGCGAACGGATCTGTCGCGGGAGAGAGCTCGGCTCGGGTTTCGGTTCTCGTCTCTCCGCTCGCGAACCCAACTGGCGATGCCCGGTGGCCGGGTTTAGGCCAGGCATTGGTCGATGCTACGGCCACATCGCTCCAGCAGGCTAGCCCCGGACAGCTCGAGGTGCGGACTTCAAATTCAAATGAAGAATCCGAAAGTGCCGATTTCATATTGAAGTGGAGCCTCGAAGAAGATCGAAAGCTCCCGCGTGTAGATGTCTCACTTCAGCTTGTGAAGACGGGTAGCACGGTCTGGTCGCAATCATTCCTCGGACCCCCGAGAAGTACCGCCGCCATGGCAGCTTACGTCTCGGACCAGATTGTGCGCTGTCTTTGGCTGAAGGTGTTCAGTCCCAGACCGCTGTCGCGAACATTCCGGCGTCAGGAGAAACCTGGTTCCCGCGAAGCTTATTTGCGCGGGCGATACTTCTGGAACCAACGCAGCGAAGAGGGGCTTCGCAAGGCCGTTCATACCTTCGAATCCGCAATCCAGCAGGACCCGGAATACGCGCAGCTATATTCCGGACTCGCCGACTCCCTCACCCTGCTTTCCTTCTACGAAATTGTTCCGTCTTTTCAGGCCATGCCGGCTGCGCGACGGGCGGCGCTCAAAGCGATTGATCTCGATCCAAGTTCGGCCGAAGCCCATGCCTCGCTAGGAGATGTGTTATTTCACTTTGACCGCGACTGGCAGGGAGCCGATTCAGAATACCGTCGCTCCATTCAATGTAATCCGGGCTACGCTTTGGGCTATCACTGGTACTCCAATCTCCTGGCTGCACGCGGCCAGCATGAAGCGGCGCACATCGCCATTATGCAAGCCCTTGAGATTGACCCGGTGTCGATCATCACTCTGGTCTGGGCGGGTGTGACCTCGCATCTGGCGCACAATTTTGACGATGCGATCGAGCACTACAAGAAAGCACTGGAACTGGATCCGCATTTTGTGTGGGCGCATATGTATATGGCGCAGGCTCTGGAGCAGAAAGCCAGTTTTGGCGCGGCGCTGGGCGAATTCGAAACCACCATGCAGTTGGCCGGAGGAAGCAATTCGGTGCGCGCGATGAAGGCTCACACCTACGCGGTCGCGGGTGATAAATCTTCCGCCCGCGCAATTCTGCGCGAACTGAAGGGCGCTTCCCCCGGGAAGTACGTTCCTTCCTTCGACATTGCTGCCACCCATGCTGCGCTGGGAGAGTCCGATCAAATGCTGAAGTGGCTCAATCGCGCCTGCAACGAACGCAACATGAAGGTCTTTATTTTGAATCAGGATCCGCGCTTCGACGCTTGCCGCGGCTCATCGGAATTCAAGAAAGTCGTGGAACGTATGGGCCTCACGGAGTGCGGCCGCTAACTATTTTTCTTCTCCAACCGATGTGATTTTCGTGTCCGCACGAAACTTCCGGTAATCGCGATAAGTGACGTCCTGTTCCATCCGCAGGCCTTTAAACAATGCAATCCGGGCGTCGAGTTTCAAAGCCACGTGCTTGGGCAGCCAGACTTCATCGTTAACCTGCGTCTGCTCAATCTGGATGTTGGAACCTTTGTGTACTCGAATCAGAAACAGGCCAACCGATACCGTATCGATGCACTGGATATCGAGTTTTAGCCATTGCGTCGTGGCCTTGTCGATCCAGGCGCGGAATCGAAATTTAGGCAAGAACCTGGCGTCCTTGCGTTTGGGCTTGAATCCGGGTCGCGGTTCCCCGTCGATCACATAGCTGGCGTAACCATTCACTGTCTCTGTCCCGACCTGCGTAAAGTTGTAGGCGTCGGCGATCTCGCTCACGAACTGGCGGGATTCCTCAGCCTCTTTTGCGGCCCGTTCGAGCCGCTTCTTGCGCTTACCGGCATCTTCATTTTTCCGCTCATCAATGATCTTTTGGATCTTTTCCTCTTCTTTAGCGGCCTCTTTAGGGGGCAGGGGTTTATCGTCCTTGGCAACCAGCTTACGGACCGGCTCTTCGAACAAGACCATGATTTCGAAGGTGCGCACTTCAGACGACTTTACCTGGTCCTTATCGTCGAGTTTGTGCTCTTGTTCCCGTTGCAAGTAGGTGTAATTGCGCTGAGCGCGATCGTTCTCTATATCTTTTTCCGCGGACTGGCGAATCAGGGAGCGAATCTGTTCCTGCGAAAGAGTAGGGTCTTGCGCCAGCGCACCAATCGCCGTGACCACGAAAAAGACGATGCGAAAAAACTTCATGCCGGTCGTTATCCAGACTAACATTTCGCTATCGCGGGGTGCCCTTGTGAAGGTGAAAGCGTAAAAAGGTGAGTCGGGGCTGCGGGTCTGCGGCAGGATTAGAACAACTGTCCTTGAATGGGCACATCGAGATTGACCGCGGTAGCGCTCTCAGAACTATCGTTGCGTGAATCATTCAACTTTGGATTCACGGCATAACTCCGCATCAGTTTAGGATCATAGGGTTTGAGGATGGCCAGTGCTGCTTTCACATCATGAGAGTTCAGCCACACGTCATAATTCTCCGGGCTGACGATGACCGGCATTCGGTCGTGAATATCCGCTACCAGCGAATTAGCCTCGGTGGTTAGGATCACGCAGGTTCCGCTCTCCTCCCATAGCCCTGCGAAGGCAAACAACTCCCCGCTGACCAATTCGAAGCAGAAAGGTTGCTTCACCGAACCCATGGTGCGCCATTCATAGAATCCGTCCGCCGGTATCAGGCAGCGGTGCCCCTCTAATAAATTCCGAAACGCCGCCTTGGTTGACACCGATTCTGAGCGTGCATTGAAGTGCCCGGGACCAGGCCGTGTCGCCGGTTCCGGAAGCAGTCCCCAGCGCAGGCTTGAGATCATCCGCTTTCCCGCATGGTCCCGAACCGCAAGGACAGGCTGTGTGGGAGCAATGTTGAACCGAGGGGTGTCTTCAATTTCTTCCCACGCCTGAAAGCGTTCCGCCAGTTCGCGTCCGGATTTGGTTTGGCGAAAACGGTTGCACATACTGGGGATAGTTTAAATGGACACATGTCCGACTGTTGGTAACTGGCAATGAAGGAGGGACGAAGTATTTTTTAGCAGGCCCCGAAAAGCCGGTCACGCACGGTGGCATCGGCTGGCAAATCCGGCCCGCTGAACAAGTGGTCGGGCACGCGCGAGAGATCCTCGGCAATTTTCGGCATCGCCTGCTGCCGGAGCGCTTGCGCCTCTTCACTCGGATCCTGAAACAGGGTCCGCATCCAGCCACATACCTTGTGCGTCTGCTGGAAGTAGATGTCGTGTTGTCGGGCATATTCATGTCCCGCTGTGTTCCAATCGGAGTGGCTAAGCAAGGCATCGCGCAAGACACGAGCATCCCTTAGGGTGATCGACATCCCTTGCCCGAATGACGGGTCGCTCGTGCCCGCCGCATCTCCCAGCAACGCTAAGCCATCCCGGTAGGGATGGTCCACCCAGGACTCTGAACCTTCGAAGGTTGCCAGCGGGCCCACACTCTTCACGTCGTCATACCAACTCTGCACAATCGGGGAGACCTTGCGACACTCCGCCAGAAAAGCGCTCAGTCCGTCGGTGCCATGAAGAACCAATCCCCTGGCTTTGGGATACCCAAGATAGGATCGGCACCTCCCGCCTTTTTGAGGTACCACTCCCACCACCAGTCCAAGGTCTGGGTTGAATAAGAAGGTGACGGCGTCCTCTCTGGTTGTGACTCCGGTCAGCAGCACCCCGGCAAATTGGAACGGGTGCCCGTTCTTTTCTGCCGCGAAGCCCATCCAGGTTCGCGCTGCCGAGGCGCGTCCATCCGCCGCCGCCACGAAGCGCGCAGAAATTCGTTCGTCATTCCCATTCCCAGCAATCACCACCGAGTGGTGGACGCTCGCCTCAATTCCTTTGGCGGTCACGCCGCGACGCACCTGCGCCCCTGCTTTCTCGGCTTCCGCCAGCAGCACTTCCTGCATTTCGGGATGACAATAGGAAATCCCCGGAAGCCTTTGCGGAGTTGTCTCCGTCAAGTTACGCGGGCCAAAGCCCATCTCCACCCACGGGGTTTTCTGGGCGCAGGTCGTAAGCAAAAGCTCATAAATACCCAGGTTCTTGGCTTCGGCGGCTCCCCAGGGTACCAGCGATTCTCCTCGAACCCGGTCGCGAAATTGCTTCTCTTTTTCGAGAACTAACACCCGCGCTCCGCTTTTGGCCATTGAGAGAGCTAACGCAGAAGCACCCAGTCCACCACCGACGGTGACTAGATCAAAATCGCAAATCTTCATGGAAACCTCACCACTGTGGAAGGGGAATGTGGCGAAATGTTAGCAAATTCGAGAGACTGAAGGAAGGCTTAGTAAATCAAAGAAAGATCGGCATTTCCTAGCGCGAGCGTCTTCGCCCAAGGAACCTGCTGTCCCCGGCCTGAGCATGCTCGATAACTGTCATCCCGAGCGAAGCCGAGGGACCTTGGGTTATCCGCCTCACACCGCGGAAGGTTGCGAGAGTAATCGCGCTCTTTGGATCCGCATAACTAGAGCGATGCCCGGGACTATGCTCTACTTGTCGGATGATTCTTCGGTTCGGTTGGCGCGTTTTATTGCTGGGATTGGTTTTATCCACTTTCCCGTCTGCGATCCCGGCACAAACCCTGGCGCAGCGTCTCGGATATCCTCCCGACACCAAGCTGATCATTGTTCACGCCGACGATCTTGGTGAAACCCACGCCGTAAATGCGGCGACCATAAAAGCTCTCCAAGCTGGCACCATCAATTCCGCCAGCCTGATGGCGCCCTGTCCGTGGTTTCCGGAGATGGCCGACTATGCGAAGTCGCATCCCGATGTTGATTTTGGACTGCACCTCACGTTGACCGCCGAGCGAGTTTATTACCGATGGGGTCCGGTTGCCTCCCGTGACAAGGTGCCAACGCTGGTGGATGACAACGGATATTTTCACCACGACTGGGAGCACAGTGAGCCAATCAATCCCCAGGAAGCGGAGGTTGAACTGCGGGCCCAGATTGATCGTGCGCTGGCGATGGGCGTGCGTCCCACACATCTCGACTCACACCAGTACCGCCTGGTCATGAGCGGCAAGGACCTGTTTGACGTAATGCTGCGGGTCGCTCACCAGTACAAACTGCCGATTTTCGTCACGCGGGATTGGTTCGCTCAATATCCATATCTGGAGAAGAGCCTCGGTCCGCAGGATATTGTGCTCGATCATACAGTGACCATCGAGCCCGAGGTCACTCCGGAAAAATGGGTTAATTTTTACATCACGGCGCTTAAGAACCTGCAACCTGGGGTAACCGAGTTCGTGATCCATCCCGGTCTGGACGACGAAGAGCTTCGGGCCGCCACCCGCGAGCGTGCGACATGGGGCGCAGCCTGGAGAAGGCGCGACTATAGCTTTTTTACCAGCGACCAGTTTCGCCAGATACTCGCTCAGCAGAAAATCAGGATGATCACCTGGAGGGAATTGGGGAAGCTAGCTGCCGGTGAATAACTCTGAATTTCACGCGACAATCCCAAGATTGGGGAATCGAAAAATCTACTGTCGCACCTAGCGTGACTTTACAAAACGTTCCGTGCGGAAGGTTGTGTAAAAACGCATGCTGAGCAACTAAGGCAGGGAAAACGCGACATAGACGCTCCCCGACGAAGCCTTAGGATCCTTCCCCCCACCGGCTGCGATCACCACGTACTGCCTACCGTTGACCATGTACGTGACAGGAGTCGCGACTCCAGCATTCGGCAGGACGGTCTGCCAAAGCAACTCGCCGGTCTGGCTGTCGAAGGCGCGCAGCTTCTTGTCATAGACGGTTGCAGCGATGAACAGCACGTCGCTAGCGGTGACGATCGGCCCGCCGTAGTTTTCCGAGCCCGTGTTGGTCATTCCCTGCGCCGCCAACGCAGGGTACTCGCCCAGCGGAATCTTCCACAGATACTTTCCAGTATTCAGATCGATGGCATTGAGCGTGCCCCATGGCGGCGTGATTCCTGGATACCCATCAGGGTCGAGGAAGTCTTTTGAGCCGGTGATGCGGAACTTCATGGGCGCGCCCTCGGCGGTGCTCGAATAGATTGCTTCCTTATCAGGATCGGCATCGACTGGATTGGCGGCGGTGAGATATGCCACAAGTCCATGCAGATCTTTGCCTTCGATGGTGGGGAAGGCTGGCATTGCGCTTCCGCCCTGGTGAACTTTGTTTTGAATTTGCAGGCCCGACAGGCGGCGGCCGATGCTGGTCAGCGCAGGAAATGTGGGCAGCTTTCCTTCGCGATGATCGCCGTGACATTTGGCACACTTATCCCCGTAAAGGTTGGCTCCGACCGTCTCAGGAGTCGCGGTTGCACTTACAGCTGCTGGCTTCGCGGCGTCTTCTGCTTGACCACTGGCCGGTGCTTCTGCCTCGTCGTCCGATTCGAGAAAGCGTACCAGGGCTTGCAGGTAGTCACCCTGCAAATTGGGGAACGACGGCATGCGACCTTTTCCTTGCAGGATGGTCGATTCGATCTCAGGTTGCGGCAGACGCTTGGCGATGTCGACCAGCGAAGGATAGGTGGGCGGTGAACCTTGCCGCTTGTCGCCATGACAGACACTGCATTGATTGTGATAGGTGCGCTCCCCTGTGCTGCGGGCCGGTTTGTTTTCGGTGAGCGCAACTACACAGGCGGCCTCGTTGGAATTGATAAAGATGACTCCAGTTCGGGGATCGACGGCCGGACCGCCCCATTCGGCTCCGCCCAGGAAGCAGGGGAACACCGCGGTCTCTTTGTCCAGGGCGGTGGGGATGAATTGTCCGGCGCTTAGGTAGGTGCTGAATTCCTTTTCTGCCCAGGCATGTGCCGCCGGAGTACGTTGGGTGAGCAGGCCACGGGTGAGAGCCTGGCGCGCAAAGGGCGCGGGCGCAACCGGCACGGGCTGGGTGGGTGAGGTTACCTCTCCGGGTATTTGGCTGGCGGGAAATTTCTGTTCCTTGATTGGAAAGAGCGGCTTGCCTGTCGTGCGGTCGAAAAGAAAAAGAAATCCCTGCTTGCTGGTTTGGGCGACCGCGTCAATGCTGGCACCGTTGCGCTTGACCGTAACCAAGGCGGGCGGGGAAGGGAAGTCGCGGTCCCAGATGTCATGGTGGACACCTTGAAAATGCCAGATTCGCCTGCCGGTACTTGCATCGAGGGCTATCAATGTATCGGCAAAAAGATTGTTGCCGATCCGGTCAGCTCCGTAAAAGTCAAAGACCGGTGAGCCGGTTGGCACATATACGATGCCCCGCTTCTCGTCGAGCGCCATGCCCGCCCAATTGTTAGCGGCTCCGGCGCGCTTCCAGGCGTCTTTGGGCCAGGTCTGGTAACCGAATTCACCGGGGTGCGGAATGGTGTGAAAGGTCCAGCGCAGCGCGCCGGTGAGCACATCAAAAGCGCGAATGTCTCCGGGAGGAGATGGGTGCGTCTCCGGATTGCGTCCGCCTACAATAATAAGGTCCTTATAGACGATGCCTGGGCTGGTGAGAGCGAGTGAAAGCAGCCGGTAGTCGCCGCCCAGTCCTTTCCTCAGATCGATTCTTCCGTTCTCTCCGAAATCAGGAATCGGCTGCCCGGTCTGCCAGTCGAGCGCATAAAGGAAGTTCGTAACCGAAGCCAGGATGCGGCCTCGCTTGCCGTCGGTCCAATATGCGAGGCCGCGAACCGGATTCTTGCCGTTGACCTGGGAATCAAATTTCCAGATCAACTTTCCCGTGGCGCCATCGAGCGCAATCACTTTTTGGGTCGCAGTGTATCCGTAAAGAATCCCGCCGACGATGATCGGACTGGTCTCGAGTCCACCTTCTTCCTCGCCGTCGAATTTCCAGGCAAGCCGAAGGTCTTTAACATTCTGGCGGCTGATTTGGGTAAGGGAAGAGAAGTGGTCCCCGGCTGCTTGTCCGCCGTAAGTGGCCCAGTCGACTGACCTTTCACTTGCGGAAACACCGCTTTGGGCCTGGGAAATTGCGCAGATATGAGCAACGGTTACCGCGAAGTACAGCACTGCGGCGCGCCGAGCACGTGGGGAAACTATCACCGTACCTCGCGAGCTTCGGCTTTGGCAGAAAGAATCAAGAAGCTGCCTTCGTCCGTTGCAGAGATTTGAATGGAAATAGGTAGTATGATACCACCAAATTAAAATGCGGCGGTTAAATTGGGCAACTCGTTTGGGCCAGGATCGAGCGTTTTGAGGAAGATAGGAGTTAGTTCTGCGACTTGGCGATCATCATGATTGCGAGCACGATTGGCAAATAGATGACGGAGGCGTGAACTAATCTGCTGGCGAAAATCTTCGACCCCGATTTTGTCAGCTTGGCGGCGTAATAAAAAAGGAAAAGACCAGAGAGCGCCATCCCGATGGCATAAGAGGCAGTAATGCTTCCCACCAAGGGCAGCATGGTGGTGATGATCAACGCCACGGTGAAAAATATGATTTCGGCGACAGTAAACCGCGAATCCTGGTCGAAGCCAGGCAGCATGTGATAACCGGCTCTTTGGTAGTCGTCGCGGTACATCAGAGCGATGGCGAGAAAGTGTGGAAACTGCCACAGAAACAACACCGCGAACAGACCCCAGGCCTGTAAGCCAATGGTTCCGGAGGCTCCGGCCCAGCCAATGAGCGTTGGCATCGCTCCTGGAATTGCCCCCAACAGGGTGCAAAGGGCGGTCTTTCTCTTTAGCGGTGTGTATACCAATAAATAAGAAAGAAGCGTCGAGACCGCGAGGATTGCCGCGAGCGAGTTAACGGTCAGCGCCAGGTAAATCCCACCTGCGAAGCTCAAGCCCAGTCCGAACACCAAGGCTGCTCTGCCGCTGACGCGTCCGGAGGGCAGTGGCCGGCCCGCAGTGCGTCGCATCTCTCCGTCCCAGCGTCGCTCCATCCATTGATTAAGGGTAGCGGTGCCGCTAGCCACCAGTAAGGTCCCGACTAGGGTATTGATCAGCCCCAGATATCGAAAGGGACCGCGGGATGCGAGATAGTAGCCCGCCGACGTGGTCATCAGAATCAGCAGATTCACTTCCGGCTTGGTCAGTGTGTAATAGTCGCGCAGCGTAGATAGGTAAGGACGACGGACCGAAAGTGCGATGGATTGGGTGGCTGCCATTGGGCCTTAGGACCTGGTTCAAAAACACTCGCACCGCTCAGAGGCTTTCGACCAGCGCAACTGGTGTAACACAAAGCGTAACCGGGAGCAAATTGTTCAGCTTGCCAACGTTCGAACAACTTCAAGAACCGAATTATATAGAAGATCGGAAGCAGGTGCTTGCATGGCGTATTTTGTTAGATGTAGCGATTCGCAATTTGCAGCAAGGGGTCTCCGCCTGCCGGGGAAAGCCTTTCACCACCCAGATCACTAAGTCCACCGAGGAAACCAACTAGATCTCTCCGCATCATCCTCAAAATTGCGGCACACTCCGCGCTCGCTGAACAGCTGTCCACTTGCGGACAGTTTCGTCCGGATGAGGACAACCGGGTTTCCTTATCCCTCAAACCCCTGCAATGATCTCCCTTGTTTTCCTCACATTAGAGATTGATGAGGTTGGAAGGGCGCTTGCGTTATGCCTAGTGATGGATATCGCACGCCCAGAACTTAAGCGCCAGAAACGCCGCCGCCAGATCATTTGGGCCGGCGTGGCAATCGTGTTGCTGGTAGCAGCAACCTTGGGAGTTTCGCGGCTTAAGCCCGCTGCTCCGAGCGTCGAACGTGGCACGGTTTGGACCGATACCGTAAAGCGGGGACCGATGTTGCGGCAAGTCCGCGGACTGGGAACGCTGGTTCCTTCGCAAGAGGCAGTACGGCAGATTCCGGCTGAGACCGACGCGACCGTGGTGCGCATTCGTTTGCTACCTGGCTCACAAGTGAAGGCCGACACCGTCCTATTGGAGATGAGCAATCCACAGGTGGAGCAGGCCGCTATAGACGCGCAACTGCAATTAAAGGCAGCCGAAGCGGCGTACCAAAGCCTGCGTGGAAAGCTAGACAGCGACCTGATGAACCAAAAGGCTGGCGCGGCGACGGTTGGCGCCGACTATAGCCAGGCACAACGGCAGGCCGACACCGACAAAGCGCTTTACGACCTCGGAGTCATATCCGGGCTGGCATATAAGCAGTCGAAGGGAAAGGCAGACGAACTCACGACTCGGCAAGACCTGGAAAACCAGCGCCTGACTGTCGCGCAGCAGGCAATTCTTTCTCAACTAGGGGAGCAGCAGGCCAAGATCGATCAGATGCGCACGCTGGCCGAGCTAAAGCAAAAGCAGCTGGATGCGCTAAAGGTTCGCGCGGGCATCGATGGCGTGCTGGTTGATTTGCCAATGCAGGTCGGACAACACGTTTTGCCGGGAGCGATGCTCGCCAAAGTCGTTCAGCCGGAACATCTGATGGCGGAATTGAAAGTGGCAGAAACGCAGGCTCGCGACGTGCAGATTGGTGAGCCAGCTTCGGTCGACACGCACAACGGCGTGATCGCAGGCACGGTAATGCGGGTCGATCCGGCGGTGCAGAACGGAACCGTTACGGTTGACGTGAAGTTGACCGGCGAACTTCCTAAGGGTGCGCGGCCTGACCTTAGCGTAGACGGCACCATCGATCTGGAGCGTATGGCGGACGTTCTGTATGTGGGGCGTCCGGCATTTGGGCAGGAGAACAGCACCATCAGTTTGTTCAAGCTTGATGTTGAGGGCAAGGGGGCGGCGCGAGTTCCGGTGAAGGTTGGGCGCGCCTCGGTGAATTCCATCCAACTTCTTGAAGGACTGCACGAGGGCGACACGGTGATTCTTTCCGACATGTCGCGCTGGGACAACGTAGACCGCATCCGGCTGGACTAACCAGCTAAATCGAAGCGAGGCAGAAAGTATGACTGAAGCAGGGCAGCCGCTTATCCAGATTGAAGACCTCACCAAGGTTTTCTACACCGACGAGATTGAGACGCACGCGCTGGCGGGCGTTCACCTGGCCATTAATAAAGGAGAGTATGTCGCGATGTCGGGACCCTCGGGTTGCGGCAAGTCGACGCTGCTCTCGATTATTGGGCTGCTCGACACGCCCACTGGCGGAAAGTATCTGCTGAATGGACAGACCGCCGAGAACCTCGATTTCGCGGAGCGCTCGCGTATTCGCAACCGCGAGATCGGGTTCATCTTCCAGAGTTTCAATTTAATCGGCGATCTCACAGTCTATGAGAACGTCGAGCTGCCACTTACCTACCGGCAGAAGATGCCGGCGCCGGAACGCAAAAAGCGGGTGATGGAAGCGCTGGAGAGGGTCGGAATGGCACACCGCATCCGGCACTACCCGTCGCAGCTCTCCGGTGGTCAACAGCAGCGTGTCGCCGTGGCGCGCGCATTGGGTGGACATCCGTCGATTCTCCTGGCCGACGAACCTACCGGAAACCTCGACTCAAGAAATGGCGAAGCCGTTATGGAACTGCTGCAAAACTTGCACAGGGATGGCGCGACCATCTGCATGGTGACGCACGATCCGCGCTTCGCAAAGCACGCCGACCGCGAAGTGCACTTGTTCGACGGGAAGGTGGTGGCCGAGGAAGAGCTGAAGAAATTAATGGCGGAAGTGCAGGCATGAGTGGTGTGCTCCAGGACGTAAGGTATGCACTTGCGGCAGCTGCGCAAGATCCCTGGGTTACGGTCTGAAGTCCTATGACGCTCTCACGGTCTTGATTTCAGCAACAACCATGATCAGCGTTGCATTGTTCTCCGGATATCCGCCCGCTCATCGGGCGGCGCGGGTCGATCCAATGGCGGCGCTTCGCTACGAGTGAACATGACGAACATACTTCAAGATCTTCGCTACGGGTTCCGGCAATTGCGCCAGAAACCGGGTTTTTCTCTCGTTGCCATCCTCACGCTCGCGCTCGGTATCGGTGGGAACACGGCTGTCTTCAGCCTGGTGGATGGAATTCTGCTTCGGCCTCTGCCCTACAGCCATCCCGAGGAGTTAGTCAGCGTGACCGGGACTTATCCGCGTGGCGCGTTTTCCGCGTTGCGCGAGCAAGTGCGGACGCTCGAAGTGGCAACCTATACCGAGGGCTACGAATTCAATCTCGCAGGAGCGGGTGAAGCTGTGCGCCTGGCAGGAAGCCACGTTTCCGCCGAAATGTTTTCCGTCCTCGGCAGCCGCCCGGAACTGGGCCGAACTTTCCTGCCAGGAGAAGACCTGCCGGGAAACGACAACCTGGTAGTCCTCAGCAACCAGTTGTGGGAGCAGCGCTTCGGGCGCGATCCTGGCATCGTAGGGCGTTCCATCGAGCTTGAAGGCGTGAACCGGCAGGTCATCGGCGTAATGCCGGCGGAGTTCCGTTTCCCTTCGACCAAAACTTTGTTCTGGATTCCGCTGCACGTCGATCCACGCGAAAACGCGACCTACTGGCGTGGTGACTACATGCCGGTGATCGGGCGTTTGCGCCCGGGCTTCAGGCTGCAGCAGGCGGCGGCGGAGATTCGTCTGTTTCAGTCGCGCGTGGGCGCGCTTTTTCCATGGAGGATGCCGGCAGCCTGGAACGCGGACATCGATGTAGTGCCCCTCAAGAATGACATGGTGAGTGACGTGCGCGCGCGGCTGCTGATGCTGCTCGCCGCAGTCGCACTGGTATTACTGATCGCATGCGCCAACGTCGCGAATCTTACCTTGTCGCGGGCAGCGTCACGGGCAAAAGAGTTGGGCATTCGTTCCGCGCTGGGTGCGGAACGCGGACGCCTCATCGGCCAGCTCCTAACCGAAAGCCTGCTGCTGGCGTGTCTCGGCGGAGGGTTGGGTCTGGGTGTGGCGGCGGCCGGCCTGCGGCTGTTCAAAGCCATTCTTCCGGCAGGCACGCCCCGTCTTGCCGAAGTGCACATGGACTGGCGCGTACTGCTGTTTTCCGGCGGGCTCGCACTGTTCACCGGCTTCATCTTCGGAATTGCGCCCGCTCTTCAGACGTCGCGCTCCGCAATTACACAATCAGTAAACTCGTCGGAACGTGGCAGCTCCACCTCAGTCTCGCAGCGACTGCGCAATTCCCTCGCTGTGGCTGAGGTTGCGTTCGCCGTCCTGCTGGTGACCGCAGCCGGCCTGCTCATTCGCAGTTTCTGGGCGCTCTCGCACGTGAAAACTGGATTTCAGGCGGAGCATGTCCTCACAGCGCGCATCACGCCCAACGAAAGTTTTTGTAGCGACACCGCGCGCTGCCTGAGCTTCTACCGCAGCGTTCTCGAAAAGGTGCAGCACGAACCCGGAGTCAACGGAGCGGCGCTGGTGAACACGCTTCCGCTGAACGGACGTGTCGCCAAGCGTGCGGTGGGTATCGAGGGCCTCTCCCTCCCGGCGGGGGAGAGCTCCCCGCTCCTCTGGATGAACGTGGTCACCCCGGAATATTTCCGTGTCATGGGGATCTCTCTACTCTCGGGCCGCTGGTTCACCGACGCGGATTCCTCTGGCAATCCTGCGGTTGCGGTAATCACGGAAAGCAGCGCCAGAAAATTCTTTCCCGGTCAGAATCCGATCGGCAAGCACGTTCGTTTTTCAGAAGCAACCGAGTGGATGACCGTCGTCGGCATAGTCGCAAACGTCCGCGCCTACGACCTGCAGAACGATGTGCCGAGCTACATTAACGGCACTCTTTACGTGCCGCAGAGTCCTAGAAGCACGCACGAGGGCGGACGCCTACCGGCGCAAATGACGATCGCCCTGCGCAGTTCTGCGGACGAAGCCCAGGTGGGAATCATGCTGCGCGGAATTGTGGGCAGCCTGAATGCGGAAGCGCCGGTTGGCGAAGTAAGGACGATGGGCGAAGTCATGTCCGAGGCGGTTTCGACACCTGCGTCGACCGCAACCCTCTTCGTCGCATTCGCAGGGCTCGCCGTGGTGTTGGGCATCGTCGGCATCTATGGAGTTCTTTCCTTTTTAGTTTCGAAACGCACGCGCGAAATCGGAATCCGCTTTGCCCTCGGCGCGCAAAGGTGTGACGTAGTGTGGCTGGTGATGAAAGAGGGCGCAAAGTTCTCTCTAACCGGAATCGCGCTCGGCATCGCAGCCGCCTTCGCCGGATCGCGGTTGCTGGCCAGCCAACTTTTCGGCGTCGGCCCCTCTGACCCCATTACCTACGTGGGCGTGTCGGTGGTGATGCTGCTGGTGACGCTGCTTGCCTCCTACATCCCCACGCGGCGGGCCATGCGGGTCGATCCCCTGGTCGCGCTACGCTACGAATAACCAAGGACCCGAATGAGTGGACTGAGCCAAGACGTTCGCTACGCGCTACGGCAGTTGCGGCAAAAACCAGGCTTCGCCGTGGTGGCAATCATCACGCTGGCTCTAGGCATCGGCGCGAACACGGCGATCTATTCGCTTTTGGATCAAGCCATATTGCGCCGGCTGCCGGTGCATGAACCTGAACGCCTGGTTATGCTTCGCTATTCCGGGGCAAACACCGGCCATGTCAGCAGCTATGGCGGCGACGACAAGAATTATTTTTCCTATCCCATGTACCGCGACATTCGCGACCGCAATTCTGTCTTTGCGGGCGTGTTGGCTACAGATGCGGTGCAAGTGGGCGTGCAGTGGCGCAACCAGCCGGAGTTGGTCAGCGGGGAACTGGTTTCAGGAAATTACTTTGAAGTGCTGGGCGTTAAGCCGGCCAAGGGACGGCTGTTTGTTCCCTCCGACGATGTTGCCCAGAATGCCAATCCGGTGGCGGTGCTGAGCAACGGCTACTGGAAGCGAACGTTCGCCTCCGATCCTGGAGTAGTCGGCCAGACCATTCTCATTAATGCGCACCCCTTCCAGATTGTCGGCGTGTCAGCCCCCGGCTTCCACAGCGTAGTAACCGGACAGGCGCCGGACATTTTTACGCCGATGATGATGAAGCCGCAGGTGACACCGGATTGGAACGACCTCGACAACCGGCGGTCGGCTTGGCTGAACATCATCGCGCGCCTGAAGCCGGAGTTGAGCGTCAAGCAGGCTGAGGCTGGGCTCAATCCGCTGTGGTACTCCGCGCGCTCTGAGGAGTTGAAGGAGATCAAAGACAGCTCCGCAAGTTTTCGCGAAAAGTTTCTGAACAAAAGCCGTGTTCTGCTGGTAGATGCATCGCGCGGATTTTCACCACTGCGCAACTCGATCGAAGGACCGCTCCTAATTTTGATGGGGATGGTCGGCCTGGTGGCGCTGATGGCCTGCGCTAACGTTGCCAGCCTCTTGCTGGTACGGGCGGCGTCGCGTGCCCGAGAAATGTCAGTGCGCTGCGCGCTCGGTGCGGAGCGAACGCGGATTGTGCAGCAGTTGCTGGTGGAAGGGTTGTTGCTCGGGCTGGTCGGCGGCGCGATGGGCGTGACGCTTGCCCCGCAAATTACAGGCCTTTTGATGCGCGAGATGCTCAACCCGGGGACCACCGACCTGCCGTTTTCCTCTTCGCTCGATCTGCGGATACTCGCGTTCAACTTCGCGCTGGCCGTGGCCGTGAGTTTGCTGTTCAGTCTGGCGCCCGCGCTCCAGGTCTGGCGTGCCGACATGGTCTCTGCTCTCAAGCAACAGATGGTGACGGGCGGTGGGCCGCTGCGCTTTCGCCGAGTGTCGGTCGCCCTGCAGATCGGGTTGAGCCTGCTGCTCCTCGTAGGCGCAGGGCTTTTCCTGCGTACGCTGGACAACCTCAAGGCCGCCGACTTGGGCTTTGTTCCCGAGCGGCTGATCACGTTTCAAATCGATCCGGATCTGGCCGGTTACCCCAAAGAACAAACTTTGCCCTTGTATGGCCGAGTGATAGACCGGTTGCAGGTGATTCCGGGCGTCATATCTGTCGGAGCCACGAGCAGCGGGGACATGAAGGACAACGACAACACCAGCAACATCACCGTGGCCGGCTATGCCCAAAAGCCGGAAGAAGACATGGATGTGCAGCGGACACGGGTTTCGGTCGCTTACCTGGCCACGCTACAAGTACCAGTTCTCGCGGGCCGCGGCATGCTTGATCAGGACAATGTGCCCGGCGGAAAAAACGTGGTGGTGAATGAGACTTTTGCCCGGTATTTCTATGGCGATCCGCGAAACGCGGTGGGCAAGGCATTCGGTTGGGGCGGCGGCAACGCGACAAAGACCGATCAGATTATCGTCGGAGTTGCGAGAGACTCAAAACACAATAGTATCCGCACGGCTCCAAGCCGCACGGTGTTCGAACCCTACCTGCATGACAACCGCTTCAACTCGATGACCTACTACGTTCGCACTTCCCAAAAACCGGAGGCAGTGGAAAGCGGAATCCGGCAGGCGATGCAGGAGCTTAATTCCAAGCTGACGCTGGGCGAGTTTCGGACCATGGAAGAACAGATCGACCAGAAGCTGAGCATCGACCGCATCATTGCGCAACTTGCCGGAGGCTTCGCGCTGCTGGCGCTGTTCATGGCGGCGGTCGGACTTTACGGAGTGTTGGCTTATTCGACGGCACAGCGCACCCGCGAAATCGGCGTGCGCATTGCGCTGGGTTCGACGCGTGCCGCGGTGCTGAAGCTGGTGCTTAGCGAAGTGCTTTGGCTGGCTGGAGCAGGCATCGCGGTTTCCTTGCCGGTTACGCTGCTGCTTACGCGCACGCTGAAGACCCAGTTGTACGGGGTTTCCCCTAACGATCCGGTAACTATTGCCGCCGTGGGTTTTCTTCTGGCGTTGGTTGCGTTGTTCTCGGCATCGCTTCCGGCACGTCGGGCGGCGAAGGTCGATCCCATGGTGGCGTTGCGCTACGAGTAAAAATTATGGAGCAGACACTTCAGGACGTTCGCTTCGGCGTGCGGATGTTGCGGAAGTCGCCGGGATTTACCGCTGCGGCCGTGCTCACCCTGGCCCTGGGAATCGGCGCAACTACCGCGATCTTTAGCGTTGTTTATGGAGTTCTGCTGCGGCCTCTGCCGTACCAGTCGCCGGACCGCATCGTCCGCCTCTGGGAGAAAAACGACCGTGGTCACAATATAAGTTTTGCGGATCCCAACTTCGAAGACCTTCGTTCGCAAAACCATTCGTTCCAGGGGCTGGCAGAGTATGGCAACTGGCCGGAGGCCGTGACCGGCGGCGCGCAGCCCACCCGCACTATGACGGCGGCAGTATCCCTCGATTTTTTCCCGTTGATGCGAGTGCAGCCTATCCGCGGACGCAGCTTTGTACGCGAAGACCATCACTTCGGTGCCGCGCCGGTAGCTTTGGTGAGCTACAGCTATTGGCAACAATATTTGGGCGGCACCTCCGATCTTTCTTCCATCAAGCTGACTGTCGAAAACCGTGCAGTTTCAGTGATCGGAGTTCTCCCGCCAAAATTTAACTTTCCTGACGCTTCAGAAATCTGGGTGCCGCGCGAGCTTTACGAGCGATGCCCCAGCCGCACCGCACATAATTGGCACCTGATTGCGCGATTACGCGACGGCGTTACGCTCGCGGAGTCCCAGGCGGAGGCATCAACAATTGCCCGTCGGATTAAGATGCAGTTCGGTCAGGACGTCGATATGACGGACGTCTTGATCGTAAGGCTACATGAGGCCATGACCGGCGAGGCTCGTACGGCGCTGCTGATGTTATTGGGGGCTGTTGGATTTCTACTGTTGATTGCGTGCGCGAATGTGGCGAATCTTTTGTTGGCGCGAGCCTCAACAAGAGACAGGGAGTTAGCGATCCGTACCGCGATTGGAGCATCGCGTGGACGTCTGGTGCGGCAGTTTCTGACCGAATCGCTTCTGCTTTCTCTGGCGGGAGGAGTGCTGGGGATTCTGTTGGCGCGATACGGGGTACTGGCCTTTTTGCGACTGGCGCCACCGGGCATGCCCTTACTCGAGGAAGTTTCCATCAGCTTGCCTGTGCTGTTTTGCGCATTGGGAATTTCCGTAATGATAGCCATGGGTCTGGGAGTGTTTAGCGCCTCGCGGACCGGTTCATCCAACCTGCAGCAAGTTCTGGCGGAACACGCGCTCTCGCAGACCGGTGCGCGCGCCGGACAACATCTTGGCGAAGCAATTATCGCCGGGCAGATGGCCATCACCCTGGTATTGCTCACCGGGGCAGGGCTGCTCGGCCGCAGCCTGCTAAGCGTGCTCTCGGTCGATCCCGGATTCCGCACTGAAAATATAGTAGTTGCCAATCTAGCCCTGCCGCCGGCTGACACTGATGCGATCAAGATTCACCATGTCGCTTTCCTGAATCAATTGCTGACCCGCTTGCGCGCCATTCCCGGGGTCGAGGACGCAGGCGGCACCGGTGAATTGCCCCTGGCCGAGGACATGTCGGATGGCAATTACGTGGTCATGAATCCCGGAGACCGCCCCCCCCAAAAAATGGAAGAGATGGAGGAGTGGTTCCACAACCCTGCGCGTACGGGGCATGCCTATTACGCCTCGGCCACCGAGGGTTACTTCCGCACGATGGGGATTCCACTTCTGCGCGGGCGGTGGTTTGAGGACCGCGACACGATCGATGCCCCGCAAGTGGCGCTCATCAACCAGGCGTTGGCGCGCCAGCAGTGGCCGAACCAGGATCCAATCGGGAGAATCTTGGAGTTTGGCAATATGGACGGCGACTTGCGTCCGGTAACGATTGTGGGCGTAATCGGCGATACGCGGGATCACAAGCTGGAAACCCCACCCGGCCCAACCGTCTACACCAACTACCGGCAGCGTCCGCAGGGCGCCAGGCAACTGTCGGTTGTGCTGCGCAGCGAAGCGAACCCAGCACAGATTATTTCCTCGGCGCGTCAAATTGTTCGTTCGCTCGATCCAAATGTTCCCTCCAGTTTCAGCACCTTCACGCAGGTGTTCTCATCGTCGCTTAAACCACGGCAACTCAACCTCACGCTGATTGCGGTTTTTGCCGGAACTGCCCTGCTGCTGGCGATGATTGGTCTTTATGGGGTGGTCGCCTACACGGTGGCACGCCGCACCGGCGAATTCGGGATCAGAATTGCTCTGGGCGCGTCCACCACCAGCATCTTTGGTCTGGTTCTAAAGCGGGGATTGCTGACAACTTTGGCCGGAGCCGCCGTCGGGCTGGTGGGCGCGTTGGCTCTTGCGCGCACGCTGCAATCGTTTCTCTACGGCTTGAGCGCCACTGATCTATGGACGTTTATTGCTGTTCCACTGCTACTGATTTTCGTGGCGCTGCTGGCCATTTACATACCGGCGCGGCGGGCGGCGAAGGTCGATCCCATGGTCGCGTTGCGCTACGAGTAGGAGGCCAATCATGACAAGCTTGCTGCAGGATGTTCGCTACGCGCTTCGGCAACTACGCCAGAGTCCGGGGTTTGCCGCGATTGCGGTCATGACCGTTGCGCTTGGTATTGGCGCGACTACGGCGATGTTCAGTGTGGTGAATGCAATCTTGTTGCGACCGCTGCCGTTCCAGGAGCCAGAGCGACTGGTGGCGATTGGTGAGTACGATACGCGCACCGGCCAGGCAGGCACGATGCTTGGCACAGTCTCCTACGCCGATCTTAGAGACATCCGCACGCGCAACCGTTCGTTCAGCGATGTGGCTGCTTACAACTGGGACGAGACCACCCTCACCGGCTTGGGCGATCCGTTGCACGTGAAATTCGGACGCGTAAACGCCGGTATGTTCCGGCTGCTGGGAGTGAATCCGGTGTTGGGCCGGGACTTTCGGTCAGAGGAAGACCAACCCGGCCACCACGTGGTGGTGGTGAGTGACCGGTTCTGGCGCAATCACTTGAATGCTGATCGGAACGCTTTGGGCCGAAACCTAAATCTTGGGGGACGTGCCTACACAGTTGTGGGGGTGATGCCGGCGGGATTTCAGTTTCCGATTGCTTCTGAGGGCCGGGACTTCTGGGTAACGTTTTCGCGCAACGCGGAAATCGACGACCCAGGTGACACGCCCATGACTGAGCAGCGGGGAAACCACACTCTTCAAGCCATAGGACGGCTCAAGCCGGGAGCCAATTTGGCGCAGGCCAACGCCGATCTCGCTGCGATCGCCAGTGCGCTGGCAAAAGAATATCCCGGCACCAACGCCTACGGCGGCATCGCCGCCCAACAGGAACTGGAATTCCTGGTCGGTGATACACGCACCCCGCTGATCATGTTGCTGGGTGCAGTGGGATTGGTTCTATTGATTGCTTGCGCCAATGTTGCGAACCTGTTGCTGGTACGGAGCAGCGCGCGAGTGCGGGAAATTGGAGTTCGGGCGGCGCTGGGCGCGACGAGAACGCGGCTCATCCGGCAACTGGTGACTGAGTCGACGATACTTTCGGTGGTCGGAGCATTACTGGGTATCGCTCTGGCGGCTGCGATGCTGCGCGGCGTCTTGTATTTCTATCCGGAAAATCTGCCGCGAGTGGAGCAAATTGCAATTGATCCCCGCGTACTTGCATTTAGCGCGGTCCTAGCGGTTGTGACCGGGATCTTATTTGGACTAGCGCCGGCTGTACAGGCGTCTTCTCCGAATCTCGCTGCCACCATGCGTGAGGGCGGACGCACGACTACCTCGGGAGTCGGAGCCAGCCGCCTGCGTTCCGCCCTAGTGATTGGCGAAGTCGCGTTAGGCGTAATGTTGCTGGTGGGTGCCGGCTTGCTGCTGCGCAGCTTGCAACGGCTTTCCCAAGTTGACCTCGGGTTTAAGCCCGACCACATAATTACCGCCAGTTTCGATCTTTCGGAGGCCCGCTACAAAGCCGATCAGATGGACCGGTTCGTGCGCGAGTTTCTTTCTCGCCTGAAAAGCTTGCCGGGCGTGACCTCCGCTTCCGGCGCTATGCCCCTGCCGCTCAGCGATAGCACCTGGCACATCTCCTTCAACTGGCCCGAGCATCCGGTGAAAGATGAAGATGAACCGGCGGCTGCGGTGTACCTGGCTTCCGCCGGACTTTTTGAAGCAATGCACATCCCGCTTTTACGGGGACGAACCTTTTCCGATCTCGACCACCGAAATGGCGAGCCGACGGTGATCGTCAATCAGGCTTTTGCGAGGAAGTTCTTTCCCAATCAGGATCCCATTGGACGAAAGATCAAGATGGGCGGCGGCGAAGGACCGGCGCGCGAACGCTATAAGACGCGGGAAATCGTCGGAGTAGTTGGGGATATCCGTAACCGGGACCTCGACAAGGAGCCCGAAGCCGCGTACTACGTCCCGCTGCCGCAACTCATGTGGGGAACTCCGACGCTGGTGGTGCGCACTGCCGGCGATCCCGGTGCGATGGCCGGGAATATTCGCAAGGTTCTGCTGTCGATGGACCGCGAGGTACCGCTCTATGCGGTCCGCACCATGGACGACTACTTCGCCCTGAACCTTGGCCGTGCCCGTTTCCAGGCGCTGTTGCTAAGTCTGTTTGCCGGATTTGCGCTGGTGCTAACCGCGGTCGGCCTGTACGGAGTGATGGCGCAAGCCGTGGCTCAGCGCACACATGAAATCGGCGTACGCATGGCGATGGGTGCGTCGCGGGAGAGTGTGCGCTCCATGATTCTGCGGCGAGGCACGGGACTGACCTTGGCGGGAACTGGGCTTGGAATTGTGGGAGCGCTGGCTTTGGCGCGACTGATTGAGTCACTGCTCTATCAAATTCCGCCACGTGATCCCCTTACCTATGTGGGCGTCTGCGCGGTTTTGTCGGCGGTTGCTCTTGCCGCAAGCTACATTCCCGCACTGCGCGCCACCAGAGTCGATCCCATGGTGGCGCTGCGTTACGAGTAAAAATATGGGGAACGTCTTCCAGGATATTCGTTACGGGCTGCGCATGATGCGGAAGGCGCCGGGCTTCACGGCAGTCGCCGTTCTGACACTGGCGCTGGGTATCGGCGCCAACACCGCGATCTTCAGCCTGATCAATTCGCTCATGCTGAAACAGTTGCCGGTGCGCCAACCGCAGGGATTGATTGCCTTTGGACAAGAGGACGGCGGCGGGCAAATCGACGGAATTGATCCTGGGCCGCTCGACATTTTTACCTACGATTTCTATCAGCGGATCGTCAACGATAGGCAGTTCTTCCAGGGCATTACCGCTTACGCAAGCTTTAGCACTCAGGTCAGCGTTGGCAACGGAAACACTTCAAAGACGCAAGCCATCAGCCATCTAGTTTCGGGGAATTTCTTTAGTGTCCTGGGGGCGGAGCCGATTCTGGGGCGTGCGCTCTCGTCATCGGATAGCGATGCCATTGGCCGCAACCCGGTTGCGGTTATCAGTTATCGCTATTGGCAGCAGGTTTTGGCGGGCGATCCGGCGGTGGTTGGAAGATCGATCAAGATCAATGACACGCAGTTTACTGTGGCGGGTGTGATGCCGGCGAGTTTCTACGGGGTGGAACTCAACGAACAGCCGCCGGATATGTGGCTTCCCGTGACCATGCAGCGGGAAGTCATGATGCAGCCTTCGCTGCTTGATCCACATGGGCTGTTCTGGCTGCACATGATGGGACGAGGCAATGCAGGGGTCAGCCTGAAAGCAGCGCAGGCCTGGGTAACTGCGCAGCTACAACAGTTCATGATCGACCGCGAGGGCGCGCAAATTTCCGCGGCACGCCGCCTGGAGATACAGAAGATCTACATCGAGCTGTTGCCTGGTGCGCGCGGCATTTCCCATCTGCGCGAGCAATATTCCGCACCCTTGCGCATCCTGATGGGGGCAGTTGGCCTCGTGCTGTTGATCGCTTGCGCCAATCTCGCGAATTTTCTACTGGCCAAATCAGCCTCACGCGAGCGGGAAATCTCAACCCGGCTGGCCTTGGGCGCAACTCGCGGCCGCATCGTCGGTCAAATTTTGACTGAAGCGTTGCTGCTGGCTCTCATGGGCGGAGCACTCGGACTACTGGTCGCCTTTTGGGGAACCCGCGCGCTGATTGCTTTCATCGTCGGAGATGCCACCCACACGGCGCTTTCAGCTAATCCTGATCCGCAGATTTTAGGCTTTACCTTCCTAGTAGCGGTGTTTACTGGGATCGCATTTGGAATTGTTCCAGGGTTGCGCATATCGCGGCTAGGCGCGACACAGGGCCTTACAGCAAATACGCGTAACGCGCTGGGGGGGGCGGGCCGTGTGCTTCCCAAGGCGCTGATTGCGGTGCAGGTGATGCTGTCGCTGGTGTTGCTGGCGGGCGCCGGGCTGATGGTCGCCACTCTGCGTAACCTGAGCCAGCAGAATTTTGGCTTCGACCGTGAACACGTATTGCTGGTGCGCTTCAACGCAAAATTCGCTGGCTACAAACCGCAGCAACTTAATGGACTTTACGACCGGATGCTGACTCGCTTCGAGGCCTTGCCGGGCGTGCGCTCTGCAAGTTTGTCGGGCGTGCCGCAGATCAACCGCGGCGCGTGGAATTCGCCCATTACCGTGGAGGGCCGTGTGGGGCAATCCGACCGGGACGACAGCACACTGCTGAATCGTGTGGGGCCGCGTTACTTCGAAACAATTGGAATTCCTGTGTTGCGCGGGCGGGAACTCGGCGCGCAAGACTCGCCGGGTTCGACGCAGGTGGTGGTGGTGAACAAGGCACTCGCCGATCACTTCTTTCCTCAGGGCGACGCCATCGGGCGCAGCTTCACCGTGAGCGACCCCAACGTCAAAGGTGCATGGCAGATTGTGGGTATTGTGGGCAACTCGAAATTAGTGAGTCCGAGGGAAGAGCCGCAACCCATGGCGTATTTCCCAGCGGAGCAACTTACTGACGACGACCAGTACGTCTACTGGGTGCAGATAAGGGCGACGGGAGACCCCGTGCTGCTGACGGGCGCGGTACGCGGGGCGTTCGCGGAAATCGATCCTAATCTACCGGTGCTTACGGTGAAGACGATTGGGGAGCAGGTAGACCGGCGCATGGACAACGAGCGCTTCATCACGCAGCTTTCCACTTTCTTTTCTGGACTAGCGCTTCTTCTCGCGTGCATCGGGCTGTACGGCGTCATGAACTACGAGGTCGCTCGCCGAACCAATGAAATCGGCATCCGCATGGCGCTGGGGGCGCAAAGCCGGAGTGTGCTCTGGATGGTTTTGAAGGAATCCTTGGTGCTGCTGGGGGTTGGAGTTGCTATGGGAATTCCCGCAGCGCTTGCGGTGACGCGCCTGTTGAAGAACCAGTTGTTCGGGCTCAAAGCCAACGACCCGCTCACCTTCGCGGTGGCGATTTTTGCGGTTTGCGTGGTGACACTTGTGGCCGCATATTTTCCCGCACTGCGCGCAACCAAGGTCGATCCCATGGTGGCGCTTCGCTACGACTAAGGAGCAAAGATGTCTAGCCTTCTACAAAACCTAAACTTCGGTTGGCGGCTGCTTCGCAAGAGTCCCGGCTTCACGCTGGTAGCCGTGCTGACTCTGGCGCTAGGCATCGGCGCGAATACCGCCATCTTCAGCGTGGTCTATGCCACGCTGCTTGCGCCTCTCCCGTATCCCAAGCCTGATCAGCTGGTGATGGTCTGGTCGAAGGTCCAGGATTTCCGCAACGGAATTTCCGCCGGCGACTTTCTTGATTGGAAGCGGCAGAGCACTTCATTCCAGGATCTGAATGCGTGGACAGGTGCCTCTTTTAACGTCGCGGGCAAAGACCGTCCCGAGCAAATCCAGGGACAAATCACCACGCCCGGCTTCTATTCCATGATGGGCGTCAAGTTCGCGATGGGCCGCGATTTCCTTCCGGAAGAAGGCGTTGTAGGCAAAGACCATGAGGCGATTCTCTGCAATCGCTATTGGCAGCGCCTGGGAGCGGACCCGCAAATTGTTGGGAAGCAATTGCGGGTCAACGGCGAACCGTACACGGTGGTTGGAGTAATGTCTCCTGGGCCCACCGACCGCTTGCAGACCGAGATGGTGACGCCGCTCGCCTTCAAGCCGGAACAGATCAACCACGACTTCCACTGGCTGCTGGCCATGGGGCGGCTGAAGGACGGAGTGACGATGGCGTCGGCCCAGGCCGACATGGACGTTGTCGCGGCGCGGATTGCTAAAGATTACCCAGAATCCAACAAAGGGTGGGGCGCAGGCGTCTACCCATTGAAAAATGACTTCTTTCCCAAAGAGCAACAACAGACGTTGTGGCTCTTGATGGGAGCAGTTGGATTTGTGCTGCTGATCGCCTGTGCCAACGTGGCCAATCTTCTGCTGGCGAAAGCGACGACAAGACTCAAGGAGGTGGCCTTGCGATCCTCCCTGGGAGCTACTCGTTGGAAGATCTTCAGCCAGTTCCTTACCGAAAGCCTAGTGCTGGCCTTTCTCGGTGGCATCGCCGGAATTGCTTTAAGCGAAGCCATGTTGAAAGCCATCATGGCCGCCATGCCACCATTCACTCTGCCCTCGGAAGCTGACGTAAGGCTGAGTTTGCCGGTCCTCTTCTTTACGCTGGTCTCGACCATGATCGCGGGCATCGTCTTTGGATGCGCTCCCGCGTGGAAAGCTTCCGGCGTCAGTTTGAACGAGACGCTGAAAGAAGGTGGCCGCAGCGGCACCAGCCGCGAGCGTCACAAGCTGCGCCGAGTCCTGGTGGTTGCCGAGTTCGGCCTTGCTCTCACTCTTCTCGCCGGAGCCGGCCTTGCTGTGCGCAGCTTCTGGAACCTGACGAAGGTGGACTTGGGCGTGCGTACCGACCATGTCCTCAACTTTGGTCTGCCGGTTCCCGACTCGCGATTCAAGTCTGCGGAGCAGGTAGTTGGTTTTTACCGGCAGCTCTTGGAAAAGCTCAACGCAATTCCGGGAGTGACCTCCGCCGGCCTTTCGGTGGGTTTGCCCACCCGCGGCCCCGGAGTGGGCATGGCTTTCAACATCGTTGGACAACCAGCGAAAGATGCCGGGGCACGCGACGCCTCCGGTTTTCAGATGGTTTCGCCAGACTACTTCAGGACCTACGGCATTCGTCTGGTAAAAGGCCGGCTGTTTACCGATCGCGATGTTGCCGGCGCTCCGCGCGTCGCGGTCGTGAGTGAAAACTTTGCGCGCCGCTATTTGCCTGGCGCCGAACCGATCGGCCAGCGGCTCACAATCGAGCAGTTGATTCCCGGGGTTACACGACTTGGGCCACCCGTCGACTGGGAGATTGTCGGGGTCTTCGCCGACGTGCGTTACGGCCTGCGCAACCAGACCTCCACCGAGATTAATGTTCCGTTCTATCAGAGTCCGTGGCCGACCATGAATGTGGCGATAAGGACTACCAGCAATCCGGAGAACGTGCGCAAGAGCGCGGCCGCGGTGGTGAGTTCGATGGATCCAGACCTTGCGCTGGCGGATGTCCGCACTCTGGAGGATGTAGTGGAGGAATCTTTCACCGGAGACCGTTTCGTGACCATGCTCTATGGGACCTTTGCGGTCGTCGCCCTGGTGCTGGCCGCTGTAGGCATTTACGGCGTCATGGCTTTTTCGGTGGCGCAGCGCACCCACGAAATCGGACTGCGGATGGCACTGGGAGCGAATCGCAGCGAGGTAGTGGGGCTGGTTCTAAAAGAAGGAATTCTACTGGCTGTGGTTGGCTCAGCGATCGGCCTCATCGGCGCCTGCTTCGTGGGCCGCGCCATGCAGAGCGTGCTCTTCGGCGTGGGCACGGTGGATGTCGTCGCCTTCGCCGTGGTTTCAGTGACCTTGTTATTGTCGGCGCTCATGGCCTGTTACCTGCCGGCGCAACGGGCGTCTAAAGTCGATCCGATGGTGGCATTGCGCTACGAGTGAAAACTATGGAAACCTTTCTTTACGATGTCCGCTACGCTTTTCGCCAACTGCGAAAGAGCCCTGGGTTTACTGCGGTCACGATCCTGACGCTGGCTCTGGGTATCGGGGCCAATACCTCGTTGTTTTCTGTCGTTAACGGCGTGCTGCTCAACCGGTTGCCTTACCCGGAACCGGAACGGTTGGTTACTTTGAGCGAGAGCAAACCGAATTTCGAGTACGGCTCCATTTCTTATCCTAATTTTCGCGACTGGCAGAGGAACAATCGGACCTTCTCGGCGATGGCCATCTACCGCGCCTATGCTTTCAGTCTCACCGGCAGCGGAGAGGCGGAACAGGTTAGCGGTGAGTTTGTCTCTTCCGACCTCTTCCCGCTACTGGGCGTGAATCCAGCCACCGGCCGTGTGTTCGCCGCAGGAGAGGACAAGGTAGGGGCAGCCCCCTTGGCTATGATCAGCGCTGGACTTTGGCGGCGCAAATTCAGTTCCTCCCGCGAGGTTATTGGAAGAAGTATCACCCTGGATGGCCGAAACTACACGGTAATCGGGATTGTTCCCTCGAGCTTCCACTTTGCAGCCCCGTCGTTCCCGGAAAGACGCGATGTATTCGTCCCCATTGGGCAATGGAGCAATCCGCTACTTCAGCAGCGCGGCGCCGGTCTGGGGATCCACGGTCTGGGCCGCCTGAAACCGGGAATCAGCTTTCAACAGGCACAATCCAATATGGATTCCGTTTCCCGCGGGTTAAGTACCGCCTTCCCGGAGGTAAACCAGGGTGTCGGCGCCAAGCTCTCACCCCTGCGGAACGCCATCCTCGGGAATGTTCCGCAATTCCTCCTGGTGCTGCTGGCCGGCGTCGGTTTTGTGCTGCTGATCGCCTGCGTCAATGTCGCCAACCTGTTGCTGGCGCGCTCCACCGGGCGGGCGCGCGAATTCGCTATCAGAGCATCCCTGGGCGCGACCCAGACGCGCGTGGTGCGTCAGTTGTTGACGGAAAGCGTGATGCTGGGCCTTGCCGGCGGAGCGCTCGGGCTGACCGTGGCTGCATTGGGAACACGCGCCGCCTTGGCAGTTTTGCCCACTGCCTTACCACGCGCGGAAGAAATTGCAATCGACCTCCGCGTGTTGTTGTTCACGTTGGCAGTGTCTCTCTTCTCGGGAATTCTTTTTGGCCTCGCGCCCGCCCTGAAGATTTCACGTCCCCATCTGCACGATGCATTGAAAGAAGGGGGACGCGGCGCCAGCGGCGTTCGCCATCGCACCCAGAACATCTTCATCGTCGTCGAGACGGCGATGGCGCTTGTACTGCTGATCGGCGCAGGTCTGATGATTCGCAGCCTTACCCGCTTATGGAGCGTCGATCCCGGATTTAATCCACGTCATCTGACGAACTTCGGCATCTCTCTGCCACCCTCGATGGCGAAGGCGAGTCCCGCCGCCATTCGCGCCGCCTTTCGCGATCTTGATAGCAAACTCGCGGCGATTCCCGGTGTCACCGCGGTTTCACAAACCTGGGGAGCCATCCCCATTGGCCCTGACGACGAGCAATTGTTCTGGTTGCAAGGCCAGCCCAAACCGGCGAACGACCAAGACATGAACTGGGCTATTGACTACATCGTTGGACCCGAATATCTCAAGGCCATGGAAACACCACTTCAAAAGGGGCGTTTCCTGACCTCACAGGACAACGAACACGCGCCGCTGGTTGCAGTGATCGATGACGTTCTCGCCAACAAGTATTTTCCCGGCGAAGACCCGGTCGGCAGAGGCCTCCAAATGAAGACCTTCGAAGGTCCGGTGCAAATCGTCGGTGTTGTAGAGCACGTGAAGCAATGGGGTCTGGATGTTGATGATGTACAAACCCCGCGAGCGCAGATTTATCTGTCAGCCCCACAGATGCCGGACGCATTCGTCGGCATGACTCCATCCGGGTCCAGCGTGATGATTCGCGCCGCGGGCGATAACCCGGCGCTGCTCGACTCCATTCGCCGCGTTAGCCGCGAGATGAGCAGCGAGCAAGTGGTCTTTGGGGTGCAGTCAATGGAGCAGTTGATTGCTGATTCACTCTCCTCGCAACGTTTCACCATGATGCTGTTGGCGGTGTTCGCCGCGCTGGCGCTGCTGCTGGCAAGCGTCGGCATTTACGGTGTCATTTCTTATGTGGTCGGCCAGCGGACTCACGAAATCGGAATTCGCATGGCACTGGGCGCAAGCCGGGCAGAAATTCTGCGCATGGTTCTTCGCGGCAGCGGCCGGACCGCGCTGATCGGTGTCAGTGTTGGGCTCATCGCCGCATTGGGGCTGACCCGGGTGATGGCCCACATGCTTTACGGCGTGAGCGCCACCGATCCGCTGACTTTCGCCGCAGTTTCGGTCGTATTGATGCTCGTTGCATTGCTGGCCGCCAGCTTTCCCGCCCACAAAGCGACGCTAGTCGATCCCATGGTCGCATTGCGCTACGAGTGAGAAGAGTTATGGAATCCCTGATACAAGATTTTCGCTTCGGCCTCCGGATGCTGCGCAAAGCGCCCGCCTTCACTATTGTTGCAGTAGTCGTACTGGGACTTGGCATTGGGGCCAATACCGCGATCTTCAGCGTGGTAAACGCGGTATTGCTCAAGCCCCTCCCCTTCCAGAATTCTGAAAAACTGGTGCAGGTGTGGCACACTCCGCCCCAAAAGAGTTTCCCGGGCATGACGCGGTTCAGCGTCTCTCCCGCGAACTATCTCGACTGGGTTAGCCAGAACCATGTATTTGAAAAGATGGCCATCTACGGCTACCGCGACTACAACCTGACCGGCAAGAGTGATCCCGAACAGATCCTGGCCATTCCAGTTTCGGCGGACTTCTTTTCTGTGCTCGGAGCCACGCCCATGCTGGGACGAACCTTCGTGCCCGAGGAAAACCAGCCGGGGCACGGCCACGTCGTCGTGCTCAGCCAGGGGTTCTGGCAAAGTCATTTCTCCGCTGACCCCAGGGTCGTGGGACGCACCATCTCGCTTAACAGCGAAAGCTATACCGTGGTGGGTGTTGTACCTTCCAAATCAGTCTTCCCCACCTCTTCCGATCCCAAATCGCAAACGCAGATGTGGACTCCGTTGGCCTGGACCGACGCCGATCGGGCGGTTCGGGGAAATCACAACTATCTCGTCATCGGCCGGTTGAATCCTGGGGCCACGGTCCAACAGGCGCAGGCGGAGATGAATACGATCTCGGCTCGGCTCGAGCAGGCTCATCCTGCCGACGACAAAGGATGGGGTGCCAAGGTCGTGCCCCTGCGCGAGGAGCTGGTGGGAGAGGTACGTCCCGCGTTGATGGTGTTACTGGGTGCAGTCGGTTTCGTCTTGCTGATTGCCTGTGCCAACGTCGCCAATCTGGTGCTGGTGAAGACGTTGGCGCGGCAGAAGGAAATTGCGATTCGCACTGCCCTGGGCGCGAGTGCCGCCCGCGTGATTCGCCAGATACTTTCAGAAACTGTGATGTTGGGCCTCGCCGGGGGCCTGCTGGGATTGTTCCTCGCTCACTATGGAGTGCGACTGATCGTGGCCTTTCTGGCGCAAAGTTTGCCGCGAGCCACTGACATCGGCGTCGATACGCAGGTTCTTGCCTTTACTCTTGCTGTGTCCGTGTTTACCGGCGTGATTGCAGGACTCATCCCGGCGCTCCGGGCTAACCGGGGCAACATCAACGATTCATTAAAGCAGGGGATGGGGCGTACCGACGCCGACTCGGGCGGCAATCGCATCCGCAGCGGCCTGGTGATTTCCGAAGTCGCACTGTCACTGGTACTGCTTATCGGCTCCGGCCTGATGGTGCGTAGCCTTGCCAGCTTGCGCAAGGTTGATTCGGGAATGGACCCCCACAATGTCCTGACAACGCCCGTCTCGCTGCCCGAGACGAAGTACGCGACTCCAGTTCAACAGGAGGCTTTTTTCGATGCGTTGCTGCAGCGTGTGCGCGAACTGCCCGGAGTCGTGTCGGCCGGTGGCATCGACACGCTTCCAATCTCCGGCGGTGGATCGATGCAGCCCATCGCTGCCGAAGGTCAACCGTCGCTCCCGATGTCAGAACAGCCGGAGGTGGCAGTGCGCGGCGTCGATCCGGGCTTTTTTGAAACCATGAAGGTCCCCTTGCTTCAGGGACGCCAGTTGACGGCTTCGGACATCACTGATCGTTCGCAGGTGGTTGTCATCAGCCAGGCGATGGCCAAGCGGTTCTGGGGCAGAGAAAATCCTATCGGAAAGCGGTTGACGCTGACCTTCTTTCCCGAGAAGTCCCGCGAAGTGGTTGGTGTGGTCGGCGACATCAAGCAGGATGGCCTCAACGTCGTCGATCCGGTTGCTACTCTTTACTTGCCAAGGGCGCAATATCCCAGCCCTTACCTCACGCTGGTCGTGCGTGCTGCGTCGCGGTCCGAAGGTCTGATTGTTTCCATCGCCAACGCAGTGCACCAGGTGGACCGGGAACAACCGGTGCTCGATGTCGTCTCTATGGATGACATTCTGGTTAACTCGCTTTCCCGCCAGCAATTCAACATGTTGTTGCTGGCCGCCTTCTCGGGACTCGCGCTGCTTTTGGCGGCAATCGGGATCTATAGCGTCCTGGCCTACTCGGTGCGGCGTCGGGTGCGGGAAATCGGCGTCCGGATGGCGCTCGGCGCGCAGCGTGGCGACATCTTGCGCATGATTCTTGGCCAGGGGACGAAACTCGCTTTCATCGGCACGGGCATCGGGATCGCGGGCGCATTGGCATTGACCCGCCTGCTGTCCAGCCAACTGTTTGGCGTGACCGCGACCGACCCAATCACCTTCGTGAGCGTCTCGGCCCTCATTATTGTGGTGGCCCTGCTCGCTTGCTACATCCCGGCACGAAGGGCGACCAAGGTCGATCCGTTGGTCGCATTGAGGTACGAATAATGGCTCAAGACACTCGCTACACACTCCGGCAACTCGTTAAAAGCCCAGGCTTCACTATCACTGCGGTGCTAACCCTGGCCCTGGGCATCGGTGCCAACGTCGCTGTGTTTAGCGTGATGAATACCATTCTGCTCAACCCTACGGGTGTGCCGCATCCTGAGGGCGTGGTAGCGGTGCGCGCCAAGTATCAGATGGCTGCGCTCGGAAGCATTCACCTGTCGCCCCCGGATTTTGCCGACACTTTGGCCGGGAAAGACATTTTCACTTCCGCG
>Ga0157378_10000158_pt1 | contig 64291 bp, 64 predicted proteins | sample M65metaG_FD_115309 | JGI IMG/M metagenome (GOLD analysis project Ga0157378, IMG submission 115309) | Miscanthus rhizosphere microbial communities from Kellogg Biological Station, Michigan, USA - M6-5 metaG | ecosystem: Host-associated > Plants > Roots > Rhizosphere > Soil | place: USA: Michigan... | reverse complement strand
GCGTTCCACTCCTCCTGCGGAGGAGCGGGTAACTTCTTTCTTTACTCGTGTAAAGAAAGAAGTCACCAAGAAAGAAAGCACGTCAAGGCAGAGCGCGCCATGGGAGGACCTGCACGTTTGCGCTGTAACGCTTCGCAGCGCCCCAGTGAGACTCGATTGCGGCAATCTGCAGCGCTGCGCGCTTCGCTTGCCTTCGAGCGGAGCCAACATGGACTCCAAGTGCGAGGCAGAAGTCGTACCTGACATCTTCGCGACCTTGTCGAGTGCACGGGGCGGCTCCTCCCATGGCGCGCTCTGCTCGCACGTGCTTTCTTTTCTGGTGACTCTTTTCTTTACACGAGTAAAGAAAAGAGTTACCCGCTCCTCCGTAGGAGGAGTGGAAGCCTTGGCTCTGCTCCTCCGTAGGAGGAGTGGAAGCCTTGGCTCTGAGAGTTACCCGCTCCTCCGCAGGAGGAGTGGAAGCTCTGGCTCTGAGAGTTACCCGCTTCTCCGTAGGAGGAGTGGAACGCTTTGGCTCTCCGCGCGAGATCAAGAGACGCGAACGACGAGCAACAAGAAACACTCCGACCCAATGGCTCAAAGCCCCGGCCACATGCGCCGCAGCACGTTGTCGCGCCGGACGTAGTGGTGCCACAAAGCGGCGCAGGCGTGGACGGCGGCGAGGATCAGCAGCGTATTGGCGGACCAGCTGTGCAGGTCCTCGATCAACCCGCGCAGCGCGCGATTGCCCGGCGCGAGCGATGGGATCGCGAATAGGCCGAAGATCGAATCGCCGCGCACCCAGGCGTTCGCGATGCCGAGCGCCAACGTTGCCGCGAGGATCGCGTACAGCGCGTAGTGCACGAGCGCCGACAGCATCGTCAGGCGGCCGAGTTCGGCCGTCGGCGGCTTGCTTGCGCGCGTCGCGCGCCAGCCGATGCGCCAGGCCACGATCGCGGCGAGTACCACGCCGATGAGGATGTGCAGGCTGCGCACGGCAATGCGCGCACCGCCGCGTGGAAACCAATCGATCGTTTCGCCGGCGCACCACAACAACAACACCAGCGCGGCAGTGATCCAGTGCAGCGCGATCGATCGGTTGTCATAGCGCAGCGCCGCGTCGGGTTTCGCGGCAGCGGCTCCTTCGGAATTCGATCCTTGCAACATCATTTTTCCTCGCTTCGACTGGCGCAAAGTATATGGCGAGCTTTGTTCATATCTTCTGATCGACCGTTCGGCATTGATCGAAGTCAAGGCGCCGGCTTCTTCGACTTGCACGAGGGCTGTACTCCCGCTGTCGGAGAGGGATTGGGTGAGGGTGGCGTGTCAGATTGCCGCGCGGGTTCGACCAGCGGTTGGCAGTCAACTCACATTGGCGTCCATGCACCCATTGGCAACGGCACACCGCGCCGCCAGAATGGCAGCATGAGCCACGCTGAAGAAACGCATCCTGAGCAACCCATGAAACCCGCGTGGTATCTCTACCTGCTCGAATGCCGCAACGGCCGTCTGTATTCCGGCATCACGACCAACCTGGCCATGCGCTTCGCGCGCCATGCGAGCGGCAAGGGCGCGATGTTCACGCGACTGAATCCGCCGCGGCGCATCGTCGCGGCGCTGCAGTTCGAGAGTCGCGCCGAGGCGAGTCGCGCGGAGTATCGGATGAAGCAGTTGCGCGTCGCACAGAAGCGCGCAGCCGCTGCCGAATGGCCAGCGTTGCCATCCCTGCCGGCGATCGGTGCCTGACGACGATGCTGATCCTGTACAAGGTGTTGCTCGGACCGTTGCTGCTGTTGCAGGCTCGCAAGGCGCGCAGCGTGGCGGTGCGCCTTCCGGAAGCCGCGGGCCGACGCGTCGGCAGCGTCGGCGCGACTTCGCACAGCGCGCGTGCGCTGCGCGTGTTGTTCTTCGGTGATTCGTCCGCCGCCGGCGTCGGCGTGGAGCATCAGCACGATGCCATGGCTGCGCAGGCCGCTGCGATGCTTTGCGAACGCATCGGCATGCCGGTGCAATGGCAACTGCTGGCGCGATCCGGCATCGACACGCGCCAGGCGCTGCAGCTGCTCGACGCGCAAGAGCTGGCGCCCGCCGATGTGCTGGTCGCCGCGCTCGGCGTCAACGACGTCACCGCGCAACGCGCGCCGCGACAATTTCTCGATAACTATCGTGCGATCGTGCAACGCATCGCGCAGCGCACCGATGCGAAGTATGCGGTGATCAACGGACTGCCGCCGATGCACGCGTTTCCCGCGCTGCCGCAACCGCTGCGCTGGTATCTCGGCGCGTGCGCGCAGCGGCTGGATCGAACGCTGCAGCGCTGGGTCGACAGCGACGCATCGCTCGCCTACGTCTCGCTGCAGTGGGGTGCCGCCGCACAAATGTCGCGCGACGGCTACCACCCGGGCGCGCCGCAGTATCGTCATTGGGCGCAACTCGTCGCCGAATGCACGAGCGAGTTGCTGGCGCGGAGCAGCGCGCCAGACTCATCCGAATCGGAACGCATTTGCGTCGACACCATCGAACTGGCGTCGACCTGCGCCGCTCCCAGCGAGTAATTCCGTCGCAGCGGTGCTTGCAGCTGAATCCCTCGACACGTGCGAAGGCTGGGTTCGCCGCCGTGCCTGTCGCACACGGACCGAGCCTCAATCCAGTCCCGGCAGATCCAGCAGCAGACCCGATCCGCGCGGCCCGCGAATGACGGCCAGCTCGATCTTGGCGGCGCGCTTGAGAATCGTGCCGGCAACGATGCGGTGGTTGCGGTCGAGCAGCAGAAACTCGTCGTCGCCGATCGCGTAGGCGGGCGCGCGGATGGTCTGATCGTCTTTCCACTTTTGCATGTGGCGCGCGAGCTTTGCCTCGTGCTCCTGCACGAGGCCGGGATAGGCCGCCACTTCGAGCACCGACAACGATTTAGCTTTCGCATCGTTGTGGTCGGTGCCGTTGGCGAACCATGGCGTCCAAAGCTGCGCCAGGTCTTCGGGCATGGTCAGGTGCAGCAGCTCGACTTGCCAGCTGCGCGACTCGAACTGGTCCCAGTCGACGAGGACCTCGATGTTGTCGCGGAATTCGTCCGTGAATTCGGCCTTGTCCATGTGCGCGTTCGAAGATGTCGACGGTGGAGCGCGTCAGAGTCCCAGCACCACGATCTTGGCGTTGATCTTCTTCGTCGGCCAGATCGGCGAGGTCATGCCCGCGGCGACCGCGATCTTCTGGCCGCTGCCGGCGTCGTAGGTGATCACGCCGCCGGCGATCGCGCCGCCGAGATCGGTCGACCACAGTTGCTTGCCGGAAGCCGAATCGAACGCGTAGAAGTTGCCGCCCATGTCGCCGAAGAACACCACGCCGCCGGCGGTCGGCGTGATGCCGCTCATCAGCGGGAAGGGCGCCTTGAACTGCCACTTCTTCGCGCCGCTGTCGGCATCGCTCGCGGTGAAATATCCCGCCCAGTTCTTGGCATCGTCCTGCTTGCCGAAACCGTCGGGCGAGCCGCTCCACGGCTTGCCCGACGGAGAGGACGCGATCGATTCGGGCGTTCCGGCATGCACGGTCGTGCACCAGTCGACTTCGCCGGTGAAGATCAGATTGTTGCGCGCGTCGTACGCCGCGCCGTTCCATTCCGAGCCGCCTTGCGCGCCCGGGCAGAAGCGCGTGCCGGCGGCGGTGATCGGTGCGTCGGCGTTGTCGATGTGCGTCACCGGATTGGAATACAGCGCCTTGCCGTCGCCGAGGTCGATCACGTGCAGGTGGCCGTCCTTCGGCGCCTCGGCCAGCAGCTTGTGGCCACCCTTGCTGGTGAACAACGCCGGTGCGGTCGACGCATCCCAGTCGTGGAAGTCGCGCTTGACCATCTGGAAATGGCGCTGATAGGCGCCGGTCTTCGCGTCCAGCACGACGATCGAATCGGTGAACAGATTGTCGCCCTTGCGCTGTGCGTCGGAAAAATCCGGCGCGGGATTTCCGCCGGGGACGTATAGAAGGCCATTTGCCGGATCGAGCGTGTACGTCGTCCAGGTCGCGCCGCCGGTAATCGGCAATGCGCCGGTGTCCTGCCACGATGCGGCGAGCGCGGCGGCGGCTGCGTTCGGTGCTTGCGGCCCGCGCGCGAAATCGGCGTCGCCCTTCGGCACCATGTAGAACTCCCACACGATGTGGCCGTCGCCCGCATCGAGTGCATACATGCGGCCTTTCACGCCCTTGTAGTCACTGCCGGCGTTGCCGACGAACACCAAGCCGTTCCACGCGATCGGCGCGGCGGGCACCGATTCGCCCTTTGCGGCGTCGGCGATCGTGGTCGCCCACAGGCGCTTGCCGTTCTTCGCATCGTAGGCGAGCACGCGGCCGTCGGCGGTGCCGCGATAGACGCGGCCGTCGAGCCAGGCGACGCCGCGATTGACCTTGAGCATGCCGCCGGCGAAGTCCTCGTGCATGCGCCAGTTCTGCTTGCACGTATTCGGATCGATCGAGAACGTATCGTGCTCGGTGGTCGCGAACAGTGCGCCGTCGACCTGCACGATTCCGGTCTGGAAGCCGGTCTGCTCGCCGGTATCGTAGCTGCACAGGACCTTGAGTCCGGCGACGTTGTTCGCATCGATCGCGTCGAGCGCGGCGAAGCGTTCGGCGCTCAGCGTGCGGTTGTAGCTGGGCCAATCCTTGTCGCCGGCGAAGGCAACGCCTGAGGCCGCCAGCAGCGAAACGAGAGCGAGAACGCGAAGCGACATGTGCAACCCTCCGAATGGTAGACACGATGCCAGGACATCGAGGCCTCCATCCTTCACGCACGAGGCCTGAGCGGGCGGCGTTAGTATGCGCCTGCGCCGCGTGCTTACCAAATTTTTCAAGCGCGATGCGAGCGCGCGCGCGACCGCTTCTCGTATGATCGAAATCCGCAGTTGCAGGGAGCACCGTTGCATCGGATGAGCAGCGCACCCAGCCAGGACTCGCGCATCGGCCTCGTGCTCAGTGGCGGCGGCGCGCGCGGCGCGTATCAGGTGGGCGCACTGCGCGCGATCGCACACTTGCTGCCGCGGCGCATCCCGATACCGTTCAAGGTCATTTGCGGCACGTCGGCGGGCGCGATCAACGCGGCGAGCCTTGCTTCCCACGCCAACGATTTCCAATGCGGCGTGACGCGCCTGGCGCGTATCTGGGGCAACCTGCGCACGCGCGACGTGTACCGCTCGGATTTCCTGAGCGTGGCCGGCAACAGCCTGCGTTGGCTCGGCGCGCTGTTCGTGACCGGTTTCGCGCGCTCGCGCCGCACGTCGATGCTGGACAACGCGCCACTGGCCAAGTTGCTCGAGCGTCGCATCGAGTTCGATCGCATCGCGCAGCAGATCGATGCGGGCCATCTCGACGCAGTCTGCGTCACCGCATCGGGTTACTCGTCCGGGCAATCGATCAGTTTTTTTCAAGGCAAGCAATCGCTCGCGCCCTGGCATCGCGTGCGCCGCGCCGGCTACAAGACGCAGCTGCAGCTGCCGCACCTGATGGGATCGGCGGCGATCCCGTTCGTGTTCCCGCCGGTATGGATCGAGCGCGAGCATTTCGGCGACGGCTCGATGCAGCAGCTCGCGCCGCTGAGTCCCGCACTGCATCTGGGCGCTGAGGGCGTGCTGGTGATCAAGGTCGGCGATCCGTCGCGGCATCTGGAGCCGGCGGTGGATGCGGCGCAGGATTTTCCTTCGCTTGCCCAGATCGCCGGTCGCGTGCTCGACAGCATCTTTCTCGACAGCCTCGACATGGATCTGGAACGCCTGGATCGCATCAACGCGACGCTCAACGTCGTGCCGCGCGACGTGCTGGCGAACCACACGCTCGGTTTGCGCCATGTCGATACACTGGTGCTCGCGCCAAGCCGGCGCATGGACGAGATGGCGCTCGAGCATGCGCACGCGATGCCGTTCGCGGTGCGCTCACTGATGCGCGGCATCGGCGCGCTGCGTCCGGGCGGCGGCAATGTGCTGAGCTATCTGTTGTTCGAGCGCACTTACTGCCGCGAACTGATGCGCCTGGGCTGGGCCGACGCGATGGCGCACGCCGAAGAGATCAAGACGTTCCTCGGCAGCGGACAGACCGAACGCAGATCGACTCGCGGCAACGCATAGGCTGGGCTTCGGCCCAGCACTGTGCAACCGGGACGAAGAACGGGATTGCACCCGGCTCTTCTCGAGTGCCCTGCAGGCCATTCGCTGCGCGCATGTTCGCTCCGGCGTCCTGCCTACGCAGTCGCGCTTGCGCTGGACTGACAACAGCGTTCGCGCCTCTCGGCGTTTGACATCGCGAGACGCATGGCATTACGATGTTTTACGTAGTTCGGGAGGAGAACGTCATGCGCCATCGCCTCGTCGTGTCGACCGTGTTCGCCTTGCTCGCCGGCTGTGCAGGCCAGGCGCGACCCGACAAGACCGGCGCGCCGGATGCCGCCCAGGCACAACCCGTTGCGGCGACACTCGATGCGTTCCTCGCGCAGATGATCCGCATCGAGGAAGGATTCGCTGCGGGGGGACGCTACGAATTCATCGGCGCGGCCGAGCGCGAGCGCGTGCGCGCAATGCTGCTGCGCATGGGCAAGGCGTTGCAGGTCGCCGGTTCCGTCGACGCGATGAGCGACGCGGCACAGGCCGAACTGCTCGCCGACCAGCAGCAACTCGACATACTGCTGCGCCGGCACGACAGCAGCCAGTTGTCGTGCGAGCAGCGCGCGCCGACCGGATCGAACATACCGGTCTCCATCTGCCGCCGCTACGGCGGTGTCGACGCGCCGCACAGCTACCTGCTGCCGACGTTGGACCGCGACGACGCGATGCCGCGCGCGCGCGGCGCGCGATCGAACTAGACGCGGATGCCGCGCGTTATTTCGGCGGCGCCAGCACCAGCAGCTTGAGCGAACCCGGCGCGTAGATCGTGCGCGCGCGCCCGCCGGGTTTCTCCGGCGGCTCGACCTTGGCGACCGTCGCCGCGGGCAGGAACACGTTGCCGCTGGCCGGATCGATCGCGATCGTGCGCGCGCCTTTCGCGGTGGCGACATCGGCCTGCGCCGCGAAATCATCGGCGCTCTTTTCGGCAATCACGCTGAGCGTGCCTTCGCCGTTCGAACTCAGGAACAGCTTGCGCTTCGCATCGAACGCCGCGCCGTCGCTGCCGGCGCCGATCGCGAGCTTGGCGATCGGCTTGCCGCTGTCCGCATCGAGCACGATCGCGACCTTGTTGACGCAGGTCGCGAACACGCGTCGCGTCTTCGCGTCCAGCGCAATGCCGTGCGGCCGCTCGCAGCCTTCCATCGGATAGCGCGCGCTGACTTCGTTGCTGCGCGTGTCGACCACGATGATCTGGTGCTTCTCCACGCCGTCGACGAACAGCTTGCCCTTGTGGTCGGGTTCGGCGGCTTCGAGTCCTTCGCCGACCTTGATCGTCGCGACCGCCTCGTTCACCTTCGGATCGATCACCGTGATCGTGCCGCTGTCGGCGTTGATCACGAACACGTGCTTGCTCGCTTCGTCGTAGTAGATGCCGTCGGCATCCTTGTCGGCCTTGATCTTCTTCAGCACCGCGAGCGTCTTCAGATCGAACGCGATCGCCTCGCCGGCATCGCCGTCGTCGGTGTAGCCGATGCCGGCGTCGGGCACGATCGCGATGCCATGCGTGCCGCCGGGAAACGTGCCGATGTCGCCGAGCGCCATGCGCTTGTCGGTGTCGACGACGGTGACGTGATCGCCGTGCGCGACGTAGGCGCGGTGGCCGGTGGCATCGTAGGTGACGTAATCCCAGCGCTCCGTCGGACCGAGCGGAATCGCTCCCGCCGGAGCATAGGCCGCAGCATCGGTCGTGGCGGCGTGTGGCGCGTCGATGCACAACATCGCGCCGATTGCGCCAAAAAGAATGCGTTTCATCGTGGACCTCCTTGTGGAAATGAACGGTGTCTGTATGCGCGTGCGCCAAGATAGCCGATCGCGTGTTTCCGCACGCAAAAGTCTCCTGGCGTTCGGTAATATCACGGCATGGTCACTCGGCACTGGATTGCCCTGCTTGTCCTCGCGCCTCGGCTGTGCACGGCCGGGCCGCCGTACGTTACGGACGATCCCGAGCCCACCGACAAAGGGCACTACGAGATCTACCTGTTCTCCGAGGCATCCGGTGGCCGCGCCGGCGTGGAGGGATCCTACGGCATCGATTTCAATTACGGCGCTGGCGAAAACCTGCAGCTGACCGCGGCGCTGCCGATCGCGTTTGCGCGGCCGACCGGTGAGCCAAGCGCGCACGGCATCGGCAACATCGAGTTGGCGGCCAAATACCGTTTCGTGCACGGGGGCGAATCCGGCGGCTGGGACATCGCGTTTTTTCCGCGCGTGTTCCTGCCGGCCTCGTCCGATCGCGTCGGCGAGAAGCACGCGTCGCTGCTGCTGCCGCTGTGGTTCGGACGCAAGCTGGGCGAGGACTGGTCGACCTACGGCGGCGGCGGCTGCGTGCTCAATCGCGGCGGCGACTCGCGCGACTTCTGTCTCGCCGGCTGGGTGCTCACGCACCAGATCCTGCCGAAGCTGGAGATCGGCGCGGAAATCGTGCACCACAGCGCCGACAGCCGCGACGGGCGCGCCGCGACCCAGGTCGGCGCCGGCCTGAAATACGACATCAGCGACTCGCTGCACGTGCTCGCGTACGCCGGGCCGAGCCTGCAGAACATCGCAGACAACGGCCGCTACAACTGGTACACGTCGGTGCTGTTCACCTTTTGAAGGTGCGGCGCGGTCGCTCACCGGTTCACATCGCATCGATGTCGCCGAGCGCGCGGATCAGGCGCCGCGCGCGCTTGTCGGGCTTCGTCGCCGGCCGCGTGTAGCCGGCGGCGGCCAGGCGCCGTTCGGTCGCCGCGGCTTCGCGCGCCGCGCGGCTGGCGTCGGATTCGCGATAGCACAGCTGCGCCTGCGCCGCCGAGCGGCGCTGATCGCACAGCGCAATCACTTCAACCTCGAAGCGCTCCTCGCCGCGCGCGATGCACAGGCGATCACCGACGTGCAGCAACTTCGACGGCTTGCCGGCGACGTCGCCGAGCTTGACCTTGCCGCCTTCGATCGCCTGCTTGGCCAGCGCGCGCGTCTTGAAGAAGCGCGCTGCCCACAGCCACACGTCGAGGCGCACGCCCGCGCGCGTGGCGATTGCATTCGCAGCGCTGTGCTTGGCGGAAGGCATCGTTACGTTTCGCGCGATGTCGTCATGCGCGCGATTGTAAGACCTCAGGCGCGCGGCGGCATCCGCTCACGCGGCGCAGACGGACAACGCGACCGGGCTCTCGCGCGACCAGGTTTCCAGGATGAAGTCGGCTTCCTGGTGGCGCAGCGCATACTGCAGCGGCAGCGCGGTATGCAACTCGGCGTGCGCTTCGTCGCCGCTGAGCCCGGTTCCCGGGATCGTCAGGCGCGAATGGCAGGCGACGATCTCGCCGTTCGGATCCAGCGACTGCTGTGCGCGCAGCGCGAGCTGGCGGATCTGCGCACGCGAAAGGTGGTAGATGAACTCGCCCAGCACGATCAGGTCGAAGTGGCCGAGCGGCCATACCTGCGGTACATGCATTGTAGACAAGTATACATTGACCTGCGGCGCCAGCAGCGCGCGCGCCTGCGCCAACGCGGCTTCGTCGGCGTCGGCCGCGATCACCTCGTCGCAGCGCTGCGCCAGGGACTGCGTCAAATGGCCGAACGCACAGCCCGCCTCGAACGCGCGCCGGTAGTGCGGACGGCGCAGTGCGCTGAGCAGCAGCAGGCGCTTGCGCCGCTCGGTCCAGTCGTCGCGGCAGTATTCATACGTCCGGTGCATACAGCAGCGTCTCGAACGGATGGCTGAAATGCGCGAGCAGCGCGCGGTCCAGGCGCGGGCTGCCGGCGACATCGGGATCGGCCCGCAGCAACGAGTCGAACATCGTCAGCGCGCGGCGCTTGCGTTCCAGCGCAGTCGTTCCGAGCGCGACGCGCACCATGCGATCGTGCGGCAGCAGCGGATCTTCCGCGTCGGCCCAGTTCCACATCATGACCGGCGCTTCGCGCAGCGCTGCGCAAGTGCCGAACACGGCCTGCTCGACGGCGCGGTTGCACGCGGCGTGATCCGGATTGCCGTCCCACCAGGTGGTGAGCACCAGGTCGCCCGGGCGCAGTTGCGCCGCGATGCGCCGCGACAGTTCGTCTTCGAACGCCGCGACCATCCCATCCGGGTAGCGCAGGCGCGTCACGCTGCAGAGATCGACGCCGAGCGCTGTCAACGCCTGCACCGATTCGGTCACGCGCTTGTCGCGCAGCGTGGCGCGCGTCCATTGGCGCGAACCGTCGTGGCTGGCTTCGCCGTCGGTGACGACGAGGATCTGCGTGTCCAGGCCGAAGTCGGCGAATTCGACCAGCAGTCCGCCGCTGCCGAGCACGTGGTCTTCCGGATGCGGCGCCACGACCACGGCGCGGCGCGCGCCGGCGATCAGCGTGGCGACATCGATCAGCGGCGTGTCGTCGATGTACGGCGGCAGCGACCAGCTCGGTTCGAGCGCGACATCCGGCAGCAGCATCGGTGCGTTCAGAGCGTCCATGACGAATGTTCCTTGATCGAAAACGCGGACAGCTGTTCCAGGTCGCGCTCGGCCTGGCTCTGGCGCAGGAACACCATCAGGTCGGCGACGCGCTGCGAATGTTCCGGATCCAGGCAAAGTGGCGCAGCACCCAAGGCTCTGCCGACGCGTTCCATCGTGGTGGACGCGGCAAACTCGACGATGCCGCGGACGCGTAGAGCCAACCCCTGTAGGTCGCGCTTGGGTGCTGCATCGATCACATCGGCCGCGCCGCGCAGCATGCCGGCGGCGGCAGAAAGCGCCACATCGATTGCGCCGAGGTGCGCGCGCGCGTGCGCATCCGGACGCTTCTCGCAGCATTCGCGCAGCGTTTCGGCGAGCGCGACGGCCGCGCCGTACCAGCACGCCGCCAGGCCCATCGACGCATGCCAGTAGCCGGGCCGCGCGCGGTATTCGCCGGAGGTGCCGATCGCCTCGGCGATCGCGTTGTCGAACACGACGGTGCGGATGCCGCAGTCGCGTAAGCCGATGCCGGTGTCGCGTTCGGCTTCCACCTGCACGCCCGGTTGATCCAGGTGCACGTGCAGCAGCAGCGGCTGTTCCTCGGGATCGCGCGCGCTGACCAGCGCGTCGGTGACCCACGGTGCGCCGGCGCACCAGCTTTTGCGGCCGCTGACCAGGAAATGTTCTTCCCAGCGCACCGTGCGCAACGCAGCGGACGGCATGTCGAGGGTCCACACGGCCCAGCGTGAACGCGGCCGCGGCGTGAAGCGCGCGCGGCATTCGGTGAGGATCGCCAGCGCATCGGCGTGCGACTCGGCAATCTTCGCCAGATTCAGATCCTGCATCGCCAGGCGCGCGAACTCGCGCCAGCGTTCGAGCGTGTTGCCGCGCCCGGGCAATGGCAATGCTGCCGCCTCGGACACGAACGCTTCGAATTCCAGCGGCATGCGAAACGCCGAGATCGCATCGTCGTAGCTGAAATCGTCGTTTGCAGCCGCGTTGCTCGACGCCGCGGAGGGCGCCGCGCCGGCCACGACTTCCTTGCCGAACAAGGTATCCATTACCGTACAGCCGACACGGCGCGGCGTAAGTGGCGCCGTACGTTGCCGACATGCCCGCCTACTGTCGACACAGCGCAGATCAGTTGGTGCTGCGTGATTCCCAGCGAGCGACACCAAAACCTGACATGCTCGCTCTCGCGAACATCGATCTCCGGCGCCCGTTGCGAACCGCGCGAATGTTGCGTCGCTCGGTGCATTGTGGTGCCCCCGTATCTCGGGCAAGACAATTTCAATGAGCATGCCATCTGGCGAGCGGGGCCTTGAGCGTTGATTCTCAAGCAGTTGTGCTCGAACGGGCTCGTTGCAGATTGCAATCAGCGGCTCGTGCGGAATGCGAAATGCCCGTAAAAAGCGTGACGGCGATCACGTTTGCTGGGGGTTATCCCTCGAATGACCGACGAGTAAGAACCCAAACGGCCGCGGCAGCGGCCGCGAGTACTCCAGTTTCTCCACTGCGAGGACGCAGGAACAAAATCGACAGCTGGTTCCTGCTTTTGCAGGAATGACGAGCAGCGCTTCGTGTCGTCCGGCGTGGGCGGCGTGCAGGCAGGATGCCGGCGAACGTTCGCGCAAGCGAATGGTCCGAAGGGCAACGCGGCAGGAGCCGCGCAATCCATTTCTTCGTCCCGTGGTTGCCGAGAGCAAGCAAGAACTGGATTCCTGCCTGCGCAGGAATGACGAGCAAGCAAGCCTTGATTCGCGCCCGTGTTCCACACAGCGCTCGACGAGCGAAAGAGCCTGAAGCATCCGCCAACATTTTGCGCGACGAGCGCAGCTTGACGTTCGCAATTTGCAGGCTACGAGGCGCGTAAAAATTTTGTAGCTCGCTGATTTTTCTGGCAGTCGTGCGCTGGCATAGCCGTTGCTCAAGTCAGTGACGTTCAGCGGGAGTCAGGCAGATGGCAATTCGATTCATCGAGACCAACAAACTCGGCGAAGGCTGGCTCGCACACGTATGCGTCGGCGACGTACCGGTCGGCCACATCCGGCAGAATCCGTACAACGGTGCGTTCCGTTTTTTCCACGGGCCGGATAACACGCACACGGTCGCGCTCGAACACGATTCGCTCGCTGCGCTCAAGCGCGCGGTGATGTGCACGCTGGTCGCCTGAATTCCGAGCCAGGATCTTGATCGCGCCGTTGCGCACTCACGGCGCGTCCGCGTATTCCTCCACGGTATACTTTTTCGGCAGATTGACCGGGCGATAGGTTGCGTCCGCCGCGATCCGCTCGAGCACGGAGCGGTGCAGACGCGGCAAATTGTCGCTGTCGCTCGTTTCGGCGCCCAGCAATCGCGGCTCGCCGCGGGGCAGGTACAGGCCCAGCAGGCGGTCGCGCGGCCACTCCTGCCGGCGCGCGGATTTCGGCAGCCATTCGGCAATCTGCCACGGCCAGGTCAGCGACCGGTGCAGCGGCGCGCGCACGTCCGGTGCGACGTACTGCATCCGATCGGGCCGGTTGCCGCGACCGAGCGCGATGCGCCGGCGCGTGGCGGCGTTGATCTTCAGTCCGTGCGCCACCGCTTCGCCGATCATCCAGTCGAGCGGAAACTTCGACAGGCCGCTTTCCGTTTCCGCGTAGCCGCCGCCGACGTCCGAATGCACGCCGGCAAACCACACCTGCTTGATGTCCTGCGGCGCGCGCAGCCCGCGGAACGGATTGCGCACGTAGTCCTGCGGCACCTGCCAATGGTTGACGCGGAACATGCGCCGGCGCTCGTCGATTGCCATGGCATGGCGGAACACGCGCACGCTCGGATTGCGCCGCGTGTACGGCAACGTCTGCAGGCTCGGCACGAACAGGCGGTCGTGACGCGGCACGATCACCGAGGCGACCGTGTCCCACACGCCCATGAACGCGATCGGTGCACGCCGCCCGCCGATGATGCGGCGGAAGTTCCAGGCGATCGACAGGTCGTCCTTCTCGCTCGCGCGCTTGTAGGCGGTCAGCGCGTACGTTGCGAGGTTGCTCTGCTCCGGCGCCAGCACGCCGAGCAGGTGGATCAGTCCCGCCACGGCGCGCACGGTGTACGCGCCGCGGCTGAAGCCGAACAGGAAGATCGCGTCGCCGGCGGCGTAGTGTTCGCAGATGAAATCATACGCACCGAGGATGTCGCGATCGATGCCGTAGCCGGTGGCGAGCCCGAACGCCGCCTTTGCATCCTGGCGCAGGCGCGCCCAGGCATCGCGTTGGCTGATCGTGCCGATGCCCGGGTTGTAGTAGACGCGCTGCGCATCCGATTTGCGCGCGATGCGGAACAGCTTCAGCACGTTCGAAAGATAACCTTCGACCTCATTGCCCGTGCCGTCGCAGCAGACGACGAGATTCTTCCTGCCCATGGCCTTCCCCGTGCGCGCGGCAGCGCCACGCGGTGGCAGGATAGCGAGGCGGCGATGCGGCGTTCAAGCAGTCGCGCGCGCAGCGCCTATTCGCCAACTGCCAGTCAGCGTCGAAGGCGGACGATCGCTGCGCGCTGGTAATGCGTTGCCTGACGAAAAAACGGTGCATGCGGAGCGCGAGCGGACTTCGCCCGCCGCACCGCGGCCGCGCGGCGTATCAAGGCGCCCGACTGCTCGCCTGGCGGAACGTCGAGCACGAAGCGTCGACGCTGGCGGAGCCCGGCAGGCACGCGGCGGCAGCCGCCTCGGCGGCAATCGACTGCTCGATCGGTCCTGCATCGTGCGCATACGGATGGCAGGTGAAATGCGCCAGCGTCTCGGTCAGCGTCGGCAGGCGTTGCTGCGGCGTGTCGTGCGTCGCGGCCAGCAGGATCGGCTCGAGTTCGGATTCGGCATTCGCGTCGTCGCTGATCGCGCGCGGATGCGCGACCGCGACCGGGCTGCTCGTGCTGTAGCCTGCGGCATAAGTATACAAATCCCAAAAGTAGCTTTTCTCGCCGCCCGGCAGCAGGTTCTTCGCGATGTCGATTTGCGCCGTCGGGATCGTGTAGCGGCCCTGCGCGTCGGTGCGCACGACGAAGCGATAGATGCAGCGGCCTTCGAGCTTGCCGCCGAGCAGTGCCGGCTCTTGCGTCTGCAGCATCCAGCGCGCACCGACGTAAACACCGGGCAGCGGCTCGCCGTTGGCCGCGTCGAGGACCACGCCGGTCTTCGCCGTTTGCAACCCGGGTTCGACCTCGGTGCCGACCAGGCTGGCACCGGCCACCAGCGCGAGCGCCGCCAACGGCGCCAACCATAACGTGTGAATGATGATGCGAACGGTCATGTCGCGTGTTCTCCGCAGTGAGCCCCTGCGGAAAACGTACAAGCGGGCATTGGAGCAAAACATCTAGCGCGGTCTGGAATAGTCTGCGCGCTTGCTGGACCGCAACGTTGCGGCGCTGCCTCGCTGCCAGATCCGATCACGCGATCAACCCCTCTCCCATCGCAACAGGGTACGAGCGAAGCGCTGCGACTGAACCTGTGCCGAGCAGTAATCATTCGAAGGGCGAACGAAACCTGCTTCGACATTCAGTCGATCCAAGCATCGACCTGAATTGACCTCGATCCAACCCCGACCCTCATCCGGCGCTGCGCGCCACCTTCTCCCGATGGGAGAAGGAAAATCGAAATGGCGCGATCTTGAACCCCTCTCCCATCGGGAGCGGGGCAGGGTGAGGGTCCGGGCGGAGCGGGCAACCCAACCCCACAGAATCCGTTCGCGCTGAGCGTAGCTTGCGCAAGCAAGCGAAGTCGAAGCGTTCCGCGTGGCCGTTCGACCTCGGCGCTGCGCGCCGTAGCCTGTCCTGAGATAGTCGAAGGGCTCAGGGCGAACGGAATTTTTCGAACTCGATCCAACCCCCACCCTCATCCGGCGCTGCGCGCCACCCCCGATCAGGAGCGCTTCGGGGGCAGGCTCTTCTCCCGGCGGGAAAAGGTGCAACGTCAGAGCGGAAGTGCGCACTTCCGATAGGGAGCCAATGCTAGTAGTTCTGCGGCACCTCTTCCGCCGCGGCCGGCAACAACCGCAACGTATTCTCATCGAACAGCGGCTCGTCCTGCCCGACGCGCACGAACATCACGCGGTGCGCGTTGTTGCCGGGCTGCGTTTCGAAATACTGGATGCCGTCCGGTGCATCGCCCCAGTCGCCGCAGGCGGGATCACCGACTTCGTCCGGGCTGCTGGTCTTGTCGACTTCCTTTTGGTACTGCGCATTCGGTACAAATGTATACCGCTTCACGCCGGGCGGCACCTTTTCGTCGATGCCCTTGTACGGCTTGAGCACGCAGCGCTTGGCCAGTGCCTTGTCCGTGTGCTCGGTGAAGATGCGCCTGACGCCATCCTCGATTTTCTCGTCGGGTTTGAGCTCGAACGTCTCGATCACCGCATCGGGCTTGCCGCCGTCGGAAAAGCGCTCCATCAGCGCGTTGCCCTCGGCGTACAGGTCGATCCTGCGAAAGCCGTAGTCGCAGCGCTCCACCCACGCGGCCAGGCCGAGCTTCGCATCCTCTACTTTTTCCCATTTACAGTCTTTCGTTGCCGCGCGCGACGGCGCATCTTTTTTCGCCTGCGCGGATTGCGTCGCGCACAGCGGCAACAGCAGCGCGAGCAACAGCAGTGTCGTCTTCATGGGGCACCTCGAAATGGTGAAACGAATCCTAGTTGGCGATCTGCGCTGCAGCGCCCGTGCGCGGAATCCACCACGAACGATAGCGCCCCCCGTACAGATAGTCGACGATGCGCTCGACCGCCGGGGTGCGCTCGAGCTGGCGCCCTTGCAATTGGATCCTGCCGGCGGCGACGCGGAACTCGTATTCGCCCTGCGTCGTGCCGCCGACGGCGAAGCGCACGCGATAGGCGCCGTCCTCGCCCAGCACGGTCGCGGCCTTCAGGTAGGCGTTTGCATCGTCGCCGTGAAACAGCAGATCGAGTTGCCGCCAATGCTGATCCGCGCGCAGTTCGCCCGCGTCGCGGGCGATCACGTTGCCGTCCCGCAGGCGCAGCAGCTCGGCCGAGTAGGGCAGCGATTTCTGCTGCGCGTGCCCGGCCTTGTCCTGCACCCACACGCTGAAGCGCAATGAGGATTGCGGATCGTTGCGCTGATAAAACACGTTGCCGTATTCGCTCCAGGCGCCGTCGACGAAATAGCGCGTGCCGGGCGGCTGGTACGGATCGTCGCTCGGCAGCGTTTCCACTGCAAACGGGAATCGATAGAACGGCGTGCCTTCGAGCTGGAATTCCAACGTGTACTTGCCTGCCGCTAATGGCTTGAGCGATTGCTCGCCGCCGAGCACCTTGTACTCGCTCATTTCCCACAAGCCGCTGATGTTTTCCGCCGACCACACGTACGTCGCGAGCGTCGCACCGTCCGTGCCCTTGAGCAATGTGGCGAGCTTGCCGCCGGAATCCGGGCTGTAGGCAAAGTTCGATTCGCTCGGCGGCGCCGGTTGCGGCAGGCACAGCGCATACATCCGATCCAGACGCAGATGGCCGCTGCCGTAGTCGATGCCGACCGCGCCAAGCAGGCTCCAGTAGCTGATGCCCGGCGTGCAATCGGCGGTTACGTTCTGCTCTTCGCCTGCCAGCGCAGTGCCGGCAAACAGCGCCAGCAGCAGCGGCAGCACGCGCATGGTCTTGATCACGGTGTGCTCCCCATTGTCGGTTGAGCAAACGCCCGGCGACCGTTGCATCGAACATCGCCGTGCAAATCTTTGCAAACCGCACTGCGCGCGTCGAATCCAGTGCACCATGCACGGCAATCCGTGCTATTTGTCGGCGTGTGTGGCGGCATATTTCTTGCGTCGCAGCATGGGCCGAAACGGCCTGACCGCCGCCACTGCCCACGAAGGCACCCACCACAGAATGGAGGCACATCATGTTCCTGAAACGCATGAGCACCGTGATCGCGCTGGCCGGATTGTTCTTCGCCGCCTGTGCCTACGCACAGAATCCGCATTTCGCCGATCTGAAGTTCTCCGACAGCCGCGACGGCGATGCGATGGAAACGTTCGCGCCGAACACGCCGAAGATCTATCTGCACGCTGGCTTGGAAGACATGCCGAGCGGCACCAAGCTCTCGTCGACCTGGATTGCCGAAGACACCAACGGCGCCGCGCCGCCGAACTACAAGATCGACAGCGTCGAGTTCAACGTCGGCGGCATCGTCAACGTCGCCACGTTCTCGTTGAGCAAGCCGAATGCCGGTTGGCCGGTCGGGAAATATCGCGTCGACTTGTTCATCAACGGCAAGGCGTCCGGGACGGCGCATTTCACGGTCGAACCGGAATAGAAATCGCAGCGCACGATTTCACCCTCTCCCATCGAGAGAGGTCGCAGCCGGCGTCAGCCGGCGAGGGCTCGCACATGGATGTGCGAGCGGGATGCGGAGCAAGGCATGCGCAGCGTAGGGGGTGAGAGTACAGGCGAAGCGGTGCAGCCAAGCCCGCGTTGCGCTTGCACGTCGATACGAGCCCCGACCCTCATCCGGCGCTGCGCTACCCTCGATCAGGAGAACTTCGGGGCAGGCTGTTCTCGCGGTGGGAGAAGGAAAGCCTTGCAGCGCTGCGCAGAACTTCAGTCCAGAAACTCCTAGGCGGCTGCCTTTGGACAGGTGACCTCGTTTCGCAGGTCCAACGCCGCAAACCGCTTGCCGCGCGCAAGTCCTTGGCCCAGAATCGCCGCAGCATGCGGGTTTACAGGGGCTTCGCATCATGTCCTCCACGGGTCAACGACTTGGCTTGCGCGCCACGGAAGAGCTGCGCGCGGTGGCGGACAACCTCGTGCAGTCGGTGGTGGCGACCGCCTTTGCCTCGAGCGCGCTGCTCTATCTGCTGCACGACACGATCGGCGAGCCGCTCGGCACGATCTGGCTGATCCTGCTCAACTGCGTTGGCTTGGTGCGTCTGACCGTGCTGTGGCAGTGGCGCTCGCGCGCAGTGGACGATCCGCGCAATCGCGTGCTGATGCGCGTGCTCACCAGTTGCGCACTGGTCAGCGGCCTGATCTGGGCGTCGAGCGTGTGGATCCTCGGTGCACCGACGCAGTATCACCTGCAGGTGGTGGTGATGTTCGCGTGCCTGGCGATCGCCACCGGTGGTGCGTTCGGCACCGTGGCCTCGAAGCGCACCGCGTATTCGATCTTCATTCCGCCGGTGCTCGCGCCGTTCCTGTTCGGCATCACGCACGAGGGACGCTATTACCATAGTGTCGGTGTGATGTCGCTCGTGTACGGCGTGATCCTGTCGCGCATGATCTTCGTGCTCAACGCGCAGTTCCGACGTCAGGTGGAAGTGCGCGAAGAGAACATGGGCCTGCTGGACGAAACGCGCCGGCGCACCGCCGAGGCGGAAGCGGCGAACGAGGCGAAGTCGCGCTTCCTCATTGCCGCCAGTCACGACCTGCGCCAGCCGATGCAGGTGATCGTGTTGCGTTCGCAGGCGTTGGCCGATCTGCCGCTGTCGCCCGTGGCGCGCGCGGCGGCGCAGCGCCTCGACGAGGCGGTCGGCACGATGCATGGCCTGTTCGACGCGTTGCTCGACGTGTCACGACTGGATGCCGGCGCGATCGACATGACGGTGCAACCGTTCTCGCTGCAGACGCTGTTCGCGCGGCTGGAGCAGAACTACGCCGAAGTGACGCAGCAAGGCGCGATCGACTGGCGTGTGGTGCCGACCAATCTGTGGGTGGCGAGCGACGAACGCCTGCTCGAACGCATCCTGCGCCAGCTGCTCGACAACGCCGTGCGGCACGCGATTCGGCGCAGCATCGCGCTCAGCGCACGCCTGGTCGACGGGGAAGTGATGATCGACGTGCAGGACACCGGCCCGGGCGTGCCGCCGGACAAGCACGCGGAGATCTTCAAGGAGTTCGTGCAGCTGGACAATCCGCAGCGCGATCGCAGCCGCGGCCTCGGGCTTGGCCTGGCAATCGCCGACCGGCTGGCGAAATTGCTCGGCCACCGCATCGAACTGGAATCCGAACCCGGCACCGGTTCGACGTTCCGCGTCGTGGTGCCACAAGCGCAATCCTTGCCGGTGATCCGCCCGCCCGAACCCGCCCGCGCCGCCGACGCATCGGCACTGGATGGCGCGCTGGTCGCCGTGCTCGACGACACCGCCGACGTGCTGCACATGATGGAAGTGACGCTGCAGCGCTGGCACTGCGAAACGATCGGTGCCACGCACAGCGATCAGCTCACGCAGGCACTGCTCAAGCGCGGCCGACATCCGGACGTCGTGATTTGCGACTATCGCCTGGCCGAGCCGAGCAACGGTATCGAGGTGATCGAACAACTGCGCAATGCGCTCGGCATCAGTTGTCCCGCGTACCTCATCACCGGCGACATCGAAGTCAACCAGGACGAACGCCTCAAGACCTTGCGCATCACCGTGCTGCGCAAGCCGGTGCGCGTGGCGACGCTGCGCAAGGCCGTGCAGGATGCGTTGCCGCGCAAGATGACGGATGCGGCGAGCCGCTCGCTGGCGAGCTAGAACGCTGGTCGCGCGTGTGCGCGTCGGCCAATTGAAGCGTATTGCGCCTATCTTGCCGGCGCCACCTTTGCATCTTCTTCGCCACGCCGCGGCAAAAAGTTAGCGCGCCCTCGGCCTGCGGCGTGCAGACCACCGCGTCTTTCAGGTTGCTGCTGTAGGACAACGACGAGGATTGGTTGCGGCACGCCGTAGCACGCGGCGCCGATAGCGAGCAGAACCGCCAGCGTGCAGGAGTGAAATCTGCTTTCATCTGCGGTGGCCGCGCAGAGGTTCCACGTGATCGCCGGCACGCACAATTCGGACTGTCTGCACTACTTTCGGCACATCGCGGCGCGCGGCGGCCGCGCCGTCGTCAGGTCGCGCGCAAATTCTTTGCTTTGCTTCGGCCCCGAACAAGCACATAGTGGATTGTTCGCCACCGAAACCTGAAGGGATTCCCATGCGTACCAAGGTGAAGTTGTTCCAGAACGTCGCAAGCGTCACACCCGGCATCGACCTCAAGCGCGAATTCACGATCGAGCAGGAGATCAACGACTTCCTCGCCGACCCGCGCATCACGCTGATCGATGTGAAACTCTCCAGCAATGCCGCGCCGGTCGGCGACCGCATCGCGCACTACGGCTTGACGGCGCTGGTGATCTACGAAGAAGCCTGAGTCGATTGACGCCGGACGTTGGCCAGTCGCACGCTGCACGGCGCGGTGATGCGCCGACGTCGAACGGCTGCCTGTTCGCGCCGCTGCTCGCCACCAAGCGCCAGACGCGCTTCATGACAGCGCGCCGCGCTTGACGCGATTCGGCAACACGCGGGCAATGCCGCCTACACGGCAACGTCATCAACGCCGGCCACGATCGCGCTTCCTTCTTCCAGCGCGAGGTAAAGCCGGTGAATTTTCCGATTCGAACCATTGCGTCGATGCTGCTCGCCGCGTTCGGCGCAAACGTGGCGCATGCCGCGAGCGGCAATCTGCTCGCTGGCGGCGACGCCGAGGCCGGTTTGTGCAGCAACGACTGGAGAGCGGTCACCACGGTGCCCGGTTGGACGGTGGTGCGGGGCAGTCCCACGCTGGATTGCTATTCGATCGGCAGCTTCACCACACCTGGCGGCGCGCGCGGCGACGCGTTCATCGCGGACGGACCGTACGGTGACTCCGCGTTGCTGCAGTCCGTCGATGTCGGCGCGGCAGCCGCGGCGATCGACAACGGCAGCACGATGTATACCTTGTCGGGCTGGCTCGGCGGTTGGGGCGCGTACGCCGGCCAGGCGATCGTGAACGTGAGTTTCCATGATGCCGGCCACCATCCGCTTGGCGCGGCGGCGCAACTCGGTCCGGTCAGCGCCGCCGACCGCGGCTACAAGAACACCTTCCTGGCCCGCTCGATCACACATCCGGTTCCGCCCGGCACACGCTCGATCGACGTGCTGCTGCAGTTCACGAACACGGCCGGGTCCTACAACGTCGGCTACGCCGACAATCTGTCGCTGACGTTGTCGGCGTCGCTGCCGGCAACGCCGCTCGTGCCGCCGCTGTCGCACGTACCGGCACTGGATCACGTGTTCGTGGTGATGATGGAGAACACCGACTATGCGCAAGTGATCGGCGACACGCAGGATGCGCCGTTCATCAACGGGCTCGCGGCGGCCGGCACGCTGCTGTCGGAGTCCAGCGGCACCTATCACCCGAGCGACGAGAACTACCTGGCGCTCGCCGGTGGCGACAATTTCGTGCAAGGCGCGATCTACTATCCGAACATCCACGTCGACGCGCCGCATCTGGGCGATCGCATCGAGGCCGTCGGCAAGACCTGGAAAGGGTACGAACAGGGTATGGGCACGCCGTGCAACCTGAGCAGCAACTTCGATTCGTACTATGCGCCGGACGATCTGCCGTTCATCAACTTCAACGATATCCGCAACGACACGGCGCGCTGCCGCGCACACCTGCAGGACCTGAGCCAGTTCGCGCTCGACCTGCAATCCACGGCGACCACGCCGGCATTCGCCTGGTTGTCGGCCGACGACTATTACGACGGCGAAGCGTCGGGCAACGGTTCGGCGAGCAGTTTGCGCGTGCAGGACGCTTGGCTGAAGCAGACGCTGCAGCCGCTGTTCGCCTCGCCGGCGTGGACGCAGCAACGCTCGCTGCTGGTGCTGACCTGGGACGAATCGGCGTCCAGCGGCAGCAACCATATCGCCACGATCCTGGTCGATTCGCAGGGCCTGGTGAATCGCGGCTACGTCAGCGACGCGAGCTACAATCACTACAGCATCACGCGCACGATCGAAAGCGCGCTGGGTCTCGCGCCGCTCACCGCCAACGACCGCTACGCGGCGCCGATCAACGCGGCGTTCGTGCCGCCGTCGGCGACGACGCCGACGTTGTCGACCGCAACGCCCAGCGTTCGCGTCGGCACGCCACTGAGCTTCGAGTACTCTGTGCCCAGCGCGCGCCTGAGCACGACCAACTGGATCGGCATCTATCCGGCAGGAGTGACGCCGGGTACGCAAGCCTCCAGCGCGTGGCGCTACGCGTCCGATTCTTCCGGCTCGCTCGCGATCGGCACGAGCGGCCTGGCTACCGGCAACTACGCAGCGTGGTATTGCTACGACGACCGCTACACGGTGCTGGCGGGGCCAGTATCTTTCGTGATTGCGCCGTAGCACCCGTGCACGAGCAACGGGCATGTGCCCGGCTCGTGCAGCATGAATTTCGCACAGCTCGCGCTGTCCATTCGGACAGCGCGCCTGCGTCACGGCTACTTGGCTGTCGCAGCCGGCGCGCACTTGTGCGCCAGTGCTGCCGCGTCGGCCGCTTCGAAATCCGCCAGATGCTTGACGTAGCCTTGCGCTTCGGCCGCCTCGATGCTGAGCTGGATCTGTACCGCATCGCTCACCTGCGGCACGTACTTGCCGAGGTCGAAGTCGGAGCGCTTGAGCGTAGTGCTGGCTTCGAATCCGACCGTGGCGAGGTTGTTGCGCGGGTTCGTGCCGATCTTGTTTATGGTCACGTCCAGCGTCACCGGGCGTGTCGTGCCGTGCACGTCGAGATCCCCGTTCACGCGCAGCTTCGATGACTTGTCGACCACGCTCACGTGCGTGCTCTTGAACGTGATCGTGCTGTACTTGCTGGTGTCGAAGAAATCGCTCGAGACGAAATCCTCGTCGAGGTCCGGCACGCCGGTGGCGATATTGGCCAGCGCGATGGTCGCCGTGACCGACGACTTGCCCGGATCGGCGGCGTCGAACTCGAGCGTGCCGTGGATGCGGCTGAATTGCGCGGACAGGTTGGCGAAACCCAGATGGTTCCAACGCACGATGCCTTGCGAATGCGCGGGCTCCAGGGTGTACGTGGTGGCGTGGGCAGCGGCGCTGGTGGCGAGCAGGATTGCAGCGAGAAGCAGATGACGCATGAATCAGTCTCCGTGGTGTGGGCGAACGCGCCGCACTGTGCCGTGGCAAGGAGTTCCGAGTCCTGAAATTGCGCCTGAAGAACTCTGAAAGCGTCTGAACCGCTCGCTTCGGCGCGACACAGGCGCGTTTCGGCGCAGGCCGCGCCAATCCATGCCGCGTTACAATGCGCATCGCCTTGCCGGAACAGCGCCATGGATTCTTCGATTCCTTCTCTCTTGCGCATCGGCGCCTGGCGCGTCGACGCGGCGGCGGGCAGCATGACGCGCGCGGATGAAATCGTGCGGCTCGAGCCGCGCACGCTGCGTCTGTTGCTGTGCCTGGCCGAACGCGCGGGCGAACTGGTCGCCAGCGACGAACTGCTCGAGCGCGTCTGGCCGGGCGTGATCGTCACGCCCGATTCGGTATACCAGGCCGTGGCTTCTTTGCGCCGGTTGCTCGGCGACAACCCGAAACAACCCGAGTACATCGTCACCGTGCCGCGCCAGGGCTACCGCATGATCGCGGCCGTTGCGCCGTGGGATGACGGCAGCGGCGCAGCCGCCGTACCGCCACGCGATGCGCCGGTTGCGGCATTGGCAGCGCACGCGCCGAGGCGGCGCATGCTGCCGCTGATCGCTGGCGCAGTGCTGCTCGCGCTGGCCGCGATCATCGTGTATGCGAAGGTGTCCTCGGAGCGAACTGCGCCCATGCATGCCGCCGCGCCGCAACCGGCGTCCGTGGCGGTGCTGCCGTTCCTCGATCTGACCGAGGAGATGGCCGAGGAGTACTTCGCCGACGGCATGACCGAGGAACTGATCGACAAGCTGAGCCAGATCCCGGGCGCGCACGTCCCGTCGGCGACCGCCGCTTTTTTCTTCAAGGGCAAGCAGATGACGCCCGCCGCGATTGCCGCGCAGCTCAATGTCGCCTACGTGCTCGACGGCAGCGTGCGCAAGTCCGGTTCCACCGTGCGCGTGGCCGCGCGCCTGGTGCACGCCGACGACGGCTTCGTGCTGTGGTCGGAAAGCTACGATCGCGACATCGGCGACCTGATCATGGTGCAGGACGACATCGCCGGGGAAGTGCGCAAGGCGCTGACCGCACGCATCGAAGCGGCGGCGCAGCAGACGCACTAGTCGTCGCGAAAAATCCGCTGGCGTGTCTCGCGAGCGCGCGTCGACGTTCAGCGCGCCGGCGGCGCGTGTCCCAGATCCATCAGCAGCCGCGCCAACAGATAGGCGCGCGGCGTGAGCGTGGCGAAGTCCGCGTAGTCGTCCGGACCGTGCGCGCCGCCGCCTTCCATGCCGAAGCCGTCGATCGCGGGAATGCCGGCCTGCGCGGCAAACGCCACGTCGGCGGCGCCGCCGACGGCGTTGCCCTTGAGCGTGCGGCCGAGTTCCGCGTACAACGCATTGGCGCGCGTGAGCAGCGCGTCGGTCGACGCGGCGTGCGGCCACGGCGGGAAGTTGCGCTGCAACGTGCTGGCGATCGTCACGCCATCGATCGCGGGCTTCAGCGCAATCTGCGCCGCGGCCTGCTCGACGCGGTCGAATTCCTCGGGCAGCGTGACGCGCACATCGGCTTCGATCGTGGCGTGGTCGGGCACCACATTGGTCTTGTCGCCGGCGCGCAGCACGGTCACCGTGACCGTGGTGGCGCGCGACGCCTCGGCGAGTTTGCCGAGTTCGAGCGCGACGCGTGCGGCTTCCAGCGCGGCGTTGCGTCCTTTCTCAGGTTCCAGCCCGGCATGTGCGGCGCGTCCGCTGAACTCGAACGTCAACACCGCCGAACCCTTGCGGCTGCTGATTGCGCCTTCGCCGGGCAGGCCGCGCTCGAGGTTGATTGCCACGTCGCTGTCGGCGGCCATGCTGCGGATCAGCTCGTGCGAGCCGGGCGAGCCGATTTCCTCGCTGGCGTTGAGCAGCAGGTCGATGCGCGCGAAATCGCGGAACGACACCTGCTGCAACGCGCCGAGCGCGCACACGCCGGTGACGCCGCCGCTCTTGTCGTCGCCGGCGCCGGGTCCGACATAATGCTCGCCGTCCCAGTGCGGCTTGCTGCGCTGCACCGTGCCCTTCACGAACACGGTGTCCATGTGCGCGATCAGCAGGATGCGTCCCTTGCCGTCGCCCTTGAACGTGGCGACGAGGTTGTCGCCGACCGCGGACGAGGCCGGCGGCACGCGCCGCACCGCCGCGCCGAGTGCTTTCAGTTTGGCCGTATAGACGTCCGCGACCTTGGACAATCCATCGGCGTCGCCAGAACCGCTGTCGATCGCGACCAGCTGCTGCAGCAGCTGGCGAGCATCGGGTTGGCAGGCCTGCACGGCCGCGAGCAGCTTGGCATCTGGGTGAGGCGCGGCCTGCGCGTGGCCCGACGTCGCAAGCGCGGCGAGCAGCGTACTGACTAGAAACCGGTTGTGTGGTCCGCTCATACGGCGCAGTCTAGCCGTTCGGTGCGCGGCGCGACATCGCGCGAGCCGCTGCGGCTTTTAAGCGGCGTTCACGGCGGCGGGGACACAATCCACCGCAACCGCTCAGTTCGTTCCAGGAAATTGCTTCGACAAGGAGATCGTCATGAAATGGGCAGGCATGTATTTCTTCGGTTTCATGGTGCTGATCGGCGGCGTCATGGCGGCGTTGTGGCAGCTCGGCATCCTGCAAAGCGTCGGCACGACGTGGACGGTGATCGGCTTGGTCATCCTGCTCGGGCTCGGCATGATGATCGCGGTCAGCAACAGCGGTACCAAGGAAAACATCCAGATCGACCGCAAGTGACCGCCGGCAACGCCGCGACGTCGGATTGATTTGACGCGCGGCGTGCGCGCGGTCAACCTACGCGCCGGTCCGGTGCGATAGGCGAACAACTTGCTGCGAATACCCGCTGCGCGCGCGCGCGAATGGCTGGCGCTGATCGCGATCCTCGCCGTCGCCGCGGCGCTGCGCTTCTGGGGCGCGTTCCACGATCTGCCGTTCATCTATCACCCGGACGAGCCGCAGAACATCGTCGCGATCCAGCAGATGCTGGCGAACCGCGACCCGAACCCGCACCTGTTCCTGTATCCGTCGTTGCCGTACTACCTCAACGCGCTGGCCGGTGCGCTGCGCGCACTGCCGGTGTGGCTCGCCGGCGGCACGCCGGATTTCTCCGAGCCGATCAGCATCACGATGGGCGCAACGTTCGCGCCGGATGCCGGCGCGGTTGCGCTGTACCGGTCGATGACGATATTCGCCGGCGTGCTGACGGTGCTATTCGTGCATCTCGCCGGCAAGCGCATGCGCGATGCTGCGACCGGACTGCTCGCCGCAGCGCTCGCCGCGGTGTCGCCGTTGCTGGTGGACGATTGCCGCCACGTCACCGTCGACAGCTATGTAGTGCTGTTCGAGATGCTGGTGCTGCTGGCGTCGCTGGCGATCCTCGTCGACGGCCGGCGCATCGCCTACATCGCCGCCGGCCTTGCCATCGGTGCGACCGCGGCGAGCAAGTACAACGGCGCAATCGTGTGCCTGTTTCCTGCGGCGGCGCACGTGGCACGCTGCGGGCTGTCGCCGCGTGCGTCGTTGCCGCTCGTGCTGGCCGCGGGCGTGAGCGTCGCGGCATTCTTTTGCCTGACCCCGTTCGTGCTGCTCGATCAGAATGCGTTGCAAGGCGTCGGCTATCAGTTCGGCCTGTACTCCGGCCGCCACCAGGGCATGGAAGGCCAGGCACTGAGCTGGTACCTGGCGCAGCTGTGGTCGGGCTGCGGGATTGCCGCGCCGCTCGCGCTCGTCGCGCTCGTGCTGGCGTGGCGCCGCCGCGCGTCGCCGGTGCTGATCGTGGCCGGTTTCGTGTTGGTCTACTTCGCATTCATCAGCACGTTTTCGCTGCGCAACGAACGCACGCTGTTGCCGCTGATCCCTTGCGTGCTGTTGCTGGCTGCGTGGTGCGCGGTCGAATTGGGCACGGCGCGTTCGCCGCTGCGACGCGTCGCGCCCGCGCTGCGTCAACTCGCGCTGGCGGTGCTCGGCGTGGCGCTGCTCGTGATGCCGCTGCGTGCGACGATCGGCCAGACGATCGCGCTGACGACGCCCGACAGCCGCGCCACCGCACGCGAATGGATCAACACGCAGCTCGCGCCCGGTGCATTGGTCGCGGTCGAATCGTATGCGCCGTTCGTCGATCCATCTCGCTTCCGCATCGTGCAGGCCGAACGCGCGATCGATCATCCGCTGCAGTGGTACGTCGAGCAGCATGCCGACTATCTGGTGCTGAGCCAGGGCATGTTCGGCCGCTACTATTTTCATCCCGAGCAATATCCGGGCGAGGCGGCGGCGTATCGGCGCCTGATCGCGCCGCTGCAGCTGGTGAGAGAGTTTCGCGATGGCGGCTATGCCGTGTTGGTCTATCGCGTGCCGGCGGGGACTGCGAATTAGGACTGGCGTGCCAGCATGAGCGTGGAGGCGGGTAGTGCTTGCCGAGCGAAAGGCTGTGCGGCTTCGCGTCCGCGCACTTCAACCGTTCGATCCAAAATCCTGAGCGAAGATTCGGTCGCTGCACGCGCCGTACTGGCTCGCCGTCGTGTAGGTGACGTCCGCCGTCGCATTCGGAATGACGTTCGGGATCTGCAGCACCTCGGTCGATTGCGAGGTCACTTCCACCGACAGCGGAAACTGGAATCCGCTCGGGCCGGACGAGCCGATCCAGTAGCCATAGTCGGTGCGCGTCATCGTCTGCCAACCCGGGCTGCCGCTTTCGCGGATGCGCAGCGCAGTCGTGCCCTGCAATGCATTGTCCGGCAACAGCGAGAAATAATACGGATTGACGCCATTCTGCACCTGCAGCTTGATTCCGCCGCTGACCGGACAATCCACGCGCCGCCAGGAAATCGGAATCACGCCGTCGCTCAGCACGCCGATCTTTGCGAACGCGCCGCGCGAAAGGTCCAGGTCCGACACCGTGCAGTCGGGGCATTCGTCGGTCACCTTGACGATGGTCGAGCCGAGCGGCCCGGTCACGTCGAGGCATTCGCCGCAATGCGCCGATCCGTTCCAGCGCGTGTACACGATCGCGGTGGTCTCGCCGTCGACATTGGTCAGGCTGCACGCACCCATGCTGCCGGCGGTGATGTCATAGTAGGTGGCGTGCGCGACGGCGGAATAGGGCGGCGGGCAGGCAGCGTGCGCGAGCGGGAAAGCCGCGCAGGCTGCGACGAACGCGGTGCGCGCTGAGCGTGGCGGGAATCGCATGTTGCCTCCGCTGCCGGTCGTTGCCGCAACAGGGTACACCGAAGCTTTCGCCCGCGGGAATCGCGGCGCGTTACTGTCGCCTGGCGTTTGATCGAATATGGTGGCCAGGGACGGAATCGAACCGCCGACACGGGGATTTTCAATCCCCTGCTCTACCAACTGAGCTACCTGGCCGGAAACGCTGCGGTCGCTGCAAGCGTCCGCGGAGGGTCGCGTATTAAATCGGCTTGTGCGGGCGCAGTCAAGCGCGGCGTGCGGCATGTCCGACAGGCTGGCGCCCGTGAAGCACAAGCGGCGAGCGATGGGCGGCTGGCCGGAACCCGGCGCCGGACCGCTAGCTCCAACGCAACCCGCGCGATGCCGGCGTCGCCACGTCCATCACTTCGCGAAAGTGCTTGAGCACCGCACGCGTGCGCGCCGTTGTCGGCGTCGCGATCGCGTCGCGCGGCACGATCGCGGTGTAGTCGCGCAGCAGCGCATCGCCGACCGTGGCAAGGACGCACTGGTCGCCGGCGACGCCGGCCACCACCAAGCGTTGCACCTCGAGTTTCTGCAACAGCAGTTCCAGCGGCGTGGCGAAAAAAGCGGAGTGGGCGGGCTTGAGCACGACGTAGTCGCTGGCGCGCGGTGCCAGCGCGTCGACGATGCGTGCGCTGGCCGCGCCGGCTTGGCGCGCCTGTTCGATCGTCGCCGGCAGGTTGGATTGCCAGCGGCCGAAGTTGTCGTTCGCGTAGATCACCGGCGCACGCGCGCGCCGCGCGCTGGAAGCCAGCCGTACCAGGTTCGGCAGGATCCTGATCGATTGCCGCAGCAGCGCGGCACCGTCCTGCATCTCCCAGGTGTTGATCATGTCGACCAGCAGCAACGCGCTCGAACGGCGGGCGCCGCGCGCCACATGATCGCCGTCCTGCGCCATCATTTGCGCGCCTTGTGCCGCACGCCGCGATGCTTGCGCGCGTACTTGTCGCGACCGGCTTCGAGCGCCTCGTGCGCCTTGCGCGAACTCTTCCAGCCGCGCGGCTCGAATTGCTTGCCCTGCTCGCGGTGGTAGAAACGGAAGAAATCGGCGATGCGATCGAGCACGGTTGCGTCGATGTCCTTGCGCTTGACGCATTGCGCGTAGCGTTCGGATTTGGCTGCGACACCGAGCAGGCGATCGTTGCGGATGGTCTTGCCTTGTTCGGTTTGTTCGGCTTCGAGGATCGCGATGATCCGGCATGGCACGATCGTAGCGACCGGGGGCGGTTCGTCGGCCAGCACGACAATGTCCAGCGGATCGCCGTCTTCGCCGAGCGTGGCCGGCACGAAACCGAACGCATGCGGAAACGCGGTGCCGGTCGGCAGCAAGCTGTGCAACAGGAACACGCCGTACTTCGGCTCGAACTTGAACTTGCAGCGCGAATCGGCCGAGGCTTCGATCACCGCGAGCACGTTGTCGTCCTCATCCTTTGTCGGCAGCGCATCCCACGCACTTTTCATCGTTGTCGTCCCTGTACCGTTGTGTGCGGCTGGCGGTGCCGCGCTATGCGGCGAGCATGAGCCGTGCCGCGGCGTAGCGGCGCTTCTGGCGCGGCCAATCCGTGCAGCACATATGCATATCGCCATGACGCCAGCACGCGACCTGGCAAATCTGCACGATTTTCAGGCGCGCCACCCAGCGTCGGCGCGCACGCCGCCTGGCATATCAATTGCCGCGCGGAAATCCCCAGTGAAATGGAGTCCGACATGAACCGTAAACCGTACGATCGGGAGATGCTGCACGAACTGCTGTTCCAGGCGCTGGAAACCGAACTCGGCGGGATCAAGATCTACGAGACGGCGATCACTTGCGCCGTCAACGACGATCTAAAAAAGGAGTGGAAGGAATACTTGGAACAGACCAAGACACATCGTTCGGTGCTGCTCGACGTATTCGCCGCGCTCGGTCTCGACGCGGACAAGCAAACGCCGGGTCGCGAGGTGGTCGGACACATCGGCCGCGCGCTGGTCCAGGCAATGCAGATGGCAAAGAATGCCGGCGATGCGCAGGCCGCGGAGATCGTCGCCGGCGAGTGCGTGGTGCTCGCCGAGACCAAGGATCACCTGAATTGGGAACTGATCGGCCAGCTGCTCCAGCACGGCAAGGGCGACGAACTCCCGGTGCTCAAGCCGGCCCACGAACAAGTGGAAGAAGACGAGGATCACCACCTGTATCACACCAAGGGCTGGACGCGTGAGCTGTGGATCCAGGCGCTCGGCTTGCCCGCGGTGCTGCCGCCGCCGGAGGAAGTCAAGCAGGTCGAGACGGCGATCGGTGCGTCGCGGGCCGAGCAGGCGCGCGACACGATGCTGCGCGGCAAGCGCAACACGCATTGAAGTAGTAGGCTGACTCGTTGCCGGATCGGTCCGTGTGTGGCATGCCTGCGGTACGATGGCTCGACCGTATGCGGCAGGAGCAAGGGCTATGGATGGCTGGATCGATCTGGCAATGCCGTGGTGGCAGTTCGTGCTGCGCGCCACGGTGGCGTATCTCGGTCTGCTGCTGCTGATGCGCCTGGCCGGCAAGCACGCGTTCGCCGAGCTTTCGCCGTTCGAAATCCTGGTGCTGATCAGTGTCGGCGGCACGCTGCGCACGGCGATGCTGGGCGAGGATCGTTCGCTGCTCGGCCCGTTCATCTGCATCGTCACGATGTTGCTGCTGGACAAGTTGATCGCCTGGGCGGCGGCGCGCTCGAAGCGTTTCAACGACTTGGTGACCGGCCGTGCCGTGTTGATCGCCGAGCGCGGGCGCGTGGACTATCGCGCGCTGTTGCGCCATTCGGTTGCGCCGGACGACTTCGAGCGCGCGATGCGCGAGCGTGGCATCGCATCGATCGCGCAAGTCGAGCAGGCACGGCTGGAACCGAACGGCAAGATCACGTTCCTGAGCCGGCACGAGGAATAGCGCGGCGTTTCGCCTCCGTTCGCTGCGCGCCGCAGGGTCCGCAGGTTCCGATCCGCTCGGTCCGAGGATGCGCACGACGCACGCGGGCCGCCAGCGCTTGGCGCCGCCGGCACGCCCTGGCGTAGAATCTTGTCCAACGTTGTCATGACCGGTCCGGTTGTTTTTTCCGGCGGGCAGCGGCCGTTGCCGAACCGGGATTTGTGCATGAGCACCGCCACCGCCACGCTGTTCAACTACACGTTCGATGTCACGCGACCCAAGCCGCAGGCCAAGGTGCCGCCGGCGATCCGCAAGATCGTCGTGGTCGGCGGTGGCTCGGCCGGCTGGATGTGCGCAATGGCGCTGGCACAGTCGCTGTTGCCCAAGGGCATCGAGATCGAGGTGCTGGAATCGCCGATGGTCGGCATCATCGGCGTGGGCGAGGGCTCGACGCCGTGGCTGCGCGGATTCTTCGACGGCCTCGGTATCGAGGAATCGGAATGGATGCCGGCGTGCCATGCCACGTACAAGTGCGGCATCACGTTCGAGAACTGGTCCACCCGCCCGGGCTTCGAGAGCTACTTCCATCCGTTCGCCTCGATGCTCGACAACCTGACCATGACCCAGTTCGTGCACAACGCGCAGACGCGCGCGAACGGCGTGGACGTGTACGCGCATCCGGACCGTTTCTTCATTGCCTCGAAGCTGGCGCAGCAATGCCTGGCGCCGAAACCGGAACACAATTTTCCGTTCGACGTCTGGTACGGATACCACTTCGACGCGGTGCTGCTCGGCCAGTTCCTGCAGAAGAAGGCGATCGAGCGCGGCGTGAAATACAAGGCTTGCCACATCAAACACGTGCAGTTGAACGAGCGTGGCGACATCGAGTCGGTGCGCACCGACGGCGACGAGACGATCGCCGCCGACTTCTTCGTCGACTGCACCGGTTTTGCCGGTCTGCTCATCCAGCAGACGCTGAAGACGCCGTTCGTAAGTTTTTCCGAGAACCTGTTCAACGACGCGGCGGTCGCGATGCCGACGCCGATCGGCGACGACATCCCGCCGCAAACGATCTCGACCGCGCTCAAGAACGGTTGGGCGTGGAAGATCCCGCTGACGCAGCGCTACGGCAACGGCTACGTGTACAGTTCGGCGTTCTGTTCGGCGGACGAGGCCGAGCGCGAGTTGCGCGAACAGCTCGGCTTGCTCGATGCGGATGTCGAGGCGCGCCATCTGAAGATGAAGGTCGGCCGCGTGACCAAGCACTGGAACCGCAACTGCGTCGCGGTCGGCTTGTCGCAGGGTTTCATCGAGCCGCTCGAAGCCACGGCGTTGCTGTTCATCCAGCGCACGATCGCCGGTTTCGTCGAAGCGCTGGAAGCCGGCGATGTCGGCGAGGCCGCACAGGAGCGCTTCAACCGCAGCGTGAACGAGCACTTCGAGGGCACACGCGACTACATCGTCACGCACTACAAGACCAACAGCCGCGCCGACACCGACTACTGGCGCGCGAACGCGGCGAACACGAAGCTGTCCGCGCCGCTGCTGGAACTGTACCGCGTGTGGACCTCGGGCAAGAGCCTGGTGCGGCTGGTCGGACAGCAGGAGCTCGGCAAGGGTTATCCGGTGTTTTCGTGGTACTGCATCATGAGCGGCATGGGCATCTTCCCGGAACCCGAGCAGATGCGCGCGCCGACCGCGAAGGAAGCGCGCTACAAGATGAGCGAGATCGACAACCTGCTCGAGCGCAGCGCACTGAATTTCCGCAAGCACCGCGACGTGCTTGCCGGTATCCCCGGCAAGCGGCGTGGGGACGCGTTGCAGATCTATTTCTGGTAAGCGCTGGCTCTTGTGCGTTCGACTCCTTTTCTGCCGTCATTCCCGCGCAAGCGGGAATCCACCTTGATCTGAACGCCAAAAGTCAAAATGGATTCCCGCTTGCGCGGGAGTGACGACGGTTGGGCTGTTCCTCGAAGGTGAATAACAAGAATTCAGCAGACGGGTCTAGTCGGACGCAAAACTGAACGCGCTGCGCCGACCGCTGCAACTTTTCCTCCTGCGGCTGCGTCTCATGCAACGGGGTAACCGAAGCAGTCAGGTGCCAATCATGTTCAAACCCATCGTACTTGCGGCCGCCCTGACGGCACTTTGCGCCAGCGCTTTCGCCGACACGCCCGCCACCGAGCAGGCCAACCTGGAGCGCTTCCAGCGCTATGCCGGCGCGCCGGTGGAAAACTTTACAATGTGGAAAATGTACAAATGGCAGGGGCTCGGTGCGGAGACCGTCGCGGTCTGGACCGGCATCAACGACGTTTACATGCTCAAGGTCGGTCTGCCATGCACGCGCCTGCAGGACGCGAAAGCGATCGTGGTGACGTCGAAGATGTCGCACCAGGTCAACCGGCGCATGGATTTCGTCAACTTCGGCACGCAGCAGTGCCAGATCCTGGAGATCCGCCCGGTGGACTACAAGGCGATGATCAAGGGTGGTGACCCTGCGCGGAGAAGTTGAAGGGCCGCCGAGAAAATTGCGCCGTCATTCCCGCGCAAGCGGGAATCCATCTTGATTGCCGAAAGTCAGAATGGATTCCCGCTCGCGCGGGAATGAGGCCACTCTGTTGGAATTGTGTACTTGTGGACATCAGCTTTCCGGCGGCACATACCCCGCCGGCGCCGCGGAGCCGCCGCCAAACAGGAATTTCTCCATCTCGCCCTCGAGGAACTTGCGCGCCTTCGGGTCGAGCGGCGACAGGCGATTCTCGTTGATCAGCATGGTCTGGTGCGCCAGCCACTGCGTCCAGGCTTCCTTCGACACGTCGGCGAAGATGCGCTTGCCCAACTCGCCCGGATAAGGCGCGAAGCCGAGGCCTTCGGCTTCGCGTTGCAGTTTGACGCAGTACACGATGCGGGACATCGGATTTCCTTCAGGCAAATGTTTCGATCAGCTTGCGCACCGGCGCGGGCAGGCCGAGCGCGGCGGCCTGCGCCGGCATCAGCCAGCGCCGCTGCTCGTCATCCGCGATGCGTGCCGGCGGCGCCACGCGCGCGGTCAACGGCATGACGTCGAGACGGTAGTGGCTGAATGTGTGGGTAAACGGCGGCAACGGTTGCAAATCGATCGCCTGCGCGCCGCTGTGGTCGCGTGCGACCAGATCCCGCGCGGCGCTCTCGTCATCGGCCTCCGGCAAGCTCCACAGTTGCGCCCACACGCCGGTCGCTGGCCGCCGTTGCAGCAGGATGCGCCCGGCCGCGTCGCGCAGCAGCAGCATGACGGTCGCGCGGGTCGGCAGCGCGCGTGCCGGCTTGCGTTCCGGCAACTGCGCGGTCAGCCCGTCGCGTTGCGCGACGCAGTCCGCCGCCAGTGGGCAGTCGCTGCAGCGTGGCTTGGCGCGCGCGCACAGCGTCGCGCCCAGATCCATGATCGCCTGGGTATAGTCCGGCAGGCGCTCGTGCGGCGTGTGCATTTCTGCACATTTCCACAATTGCGCAGCTACGGCGCTGTTGCCGGGCCAGCCGGCGATGCCGTGCAAGCGCGCCAGCACCCGTTTGACGTTGCCGTCGAGGATCGCATGGCGCAGACCGTGCGCCTGCGCCAGGATCGCGCCGGCGGTGGAACGGCCGATGCCCGGCAGCGCGGCGAGCGCGTCGAAATCACGCGGCAAGTCGCCGCCGTGCTGCGCCACGCACAGCTGCGCCGCACGATGCAGGTTGCGCGCGCGACTGTAGTAGCCGAGGCCCGACCACAGCGCCAGCACATCGTCGAGCGGCGCTGCGGCGAGCGTCGCCAGCGAGTCGAACGCATGCACGAAGCGCAGGAAGTACGGCACGACCGTCGTCACCTGCGTCTGCTGCAGCATGATTTCCGACAGCCAGACGCGGTACGGCGTGCGCGGATGTTGCCACGGCAGATCGCTGCGGCCGTGCGTGTCGTACCAGCACAGCAAGCGCTCGGCGATGCTCGCCACTAGGACTCCGTCCCGAGCGATTCCGGCAGCAACCCGTCGACGAACGCGGCCGGCTCGAACTCGCGCAGATCCTCGAGCGTCTCGCCCAGGCCGACGTAGCGGATCGGCAGGCCGAACTCCTTGGCCAGCGCGAACACGACGCCGCCCTTGGCGGTGCCGTCGAGCTTGGTCACGACCAGCCCAGTGACGCCGATCGCCTGACGGAACTGGCGCACCTGGCTGATCGCGTTCTGGCCGGTGGTGCCGTCGATCACCAGCAGCACCTCGTGCGGTGCGTTCGCGTCGAGTTTGGCCAGCACGCGGCGGATCTTCGCCAACTCGTCCATCAGCCCGCCCTGCGTGTGCAGGCGCCCGGCGGTGTCGGCGATCAGCACGTCGATGCCGCGCGCGCGCGCCGACTGCAGTGCGTCGAAGATCACGCTGGCCGAATCCGCACCGGAGCCCTGCGCCAGCACCGGCACATCGTTGCGTTCGCCCCAGGTCTTGAGCTGTTCGACCGCGGCGGCGCGGAACGTGTCGCCGGCGGCGAGCAGCACGCTGCGGCCGTCGCGTTGCAAGCGCCGCGCGAGCTTGCCGATTGTCGTGGTCTTGCCGACGCCGTTGACGCCGACCATCAGGATCACAAAAGGCAATTGTGTACTTTGCGGCACGAGTGGTTGCGCCACCGGCGCCAGCAACGCGGTCAGCTCGCCGCGCAGCGCCGTGAGCAACGCATCGGCGTCGGCGAATTCGCCCAGATCCATGCGCCGGCGCAGCGCTTCGATCAGCTGGGTGCTCGCGGCCACGCCGAGGTCGGCGCCGATCAGGGTGGTTTCTAGTTCGTCGAGCAGCGCGTCGTCGAGCTTCGGATGACGCTTGAACAGGTCGCGCACGTCGCGGTTGAACACGCTCTTGGCGAAGCGGTCGCGCCAGCTGCGCCGCGGCGTGAGCGATTCGGCCGGAGCGGCGGGCAGCGCGAGCGTGACGGGTTGCGCGGCCGCCTGCGCGGCGTCTTCGCCATCCTTCTTTTTCCAGAACTTGAGCATGTTGCACGAACTTCCACGACAATAGCGTCATGGTATCACCTGACCCGTTTGCAACTCATGACCCGCACTGAGCGCGCCGCCACTGCGGCCGGCAAGCTGCGCATCATCGGCGGCAGCCTGCGTGGCTCGCGCCTGGCGGTTCCCGATGCGCCGGGCCTGCGCCCGACGCCGGACCGCGTGCGCGAGACCTTGTTCAACTGGCTCGCGCCGGTCATCCAGGGTGCGCGCTGTCTGGACCTGTTTGCCGGCACCGGCGCGCTCGGCATCGAGGCGTTGTCGCGCGGCGCCGCGACGGTCGATTTCGTCGAGACCGATGCGCGCCTGGTCGATCTGCTGCGCGCGAACCTGCAGCGCCTGAAGCAGAGCGCACTCGTGCAGCGCGCCGACGCCGAACGCTTTCTGCTCGAGACCGACGCGAGTTACGACATCGTGTTCCTCGACCCGCCGTTCTCGGCGCTGCTGTGGTCGCCGTTGGCGCAGGCGCTGGAAGCGCACGCGCGCGTGCGCGATGGCGGCTGGTTGTACGTGGAATCGCCCGCCGATGCCGTGCCCACGCTGCCGGCGGCGTACGTGCTGCATCGCGAAGGCCGCGCCGGCGCAGTGCGCTATGCGCTGTATCGCCGATCCGCTAAGCTTTGACCCAAGCGAGCCGGACGCGACCGCTCTCGGAAAGATCGACATGCCCAACGCCCGAATCAATCCGAACACCGCGCGCGTCGCCGTTTATCCCGGCACCTTCGATCCGATCACGAACGGTCACATCGATCTGGTCAGCCGCGCCGCGCCGCTGTTCGACCGCGTGATCGTCGGCATCGCCGAGAGCGCGGGCAAGGGGCCGAGTTTCAGTCTGGACGAGCGCATCGCGCTGGCGCGTCTGGCGCTGGCCGGACTCGACAACGTCGAAGTGCGTGGTTTCGCCTCGCTGCTCGCGCATTTCGTGCAGGAGACCGGCGCGGGCGTGATCCTGCGCGGACTACGCGCGGTGTCGGATTTCGAGTACGAGTTCCAGCTCGCCAGCATGAACCGGCATCTGATCCCGAACGCCGAGACGCTTTTCCTCACGCCGGCCGAGCAATACAGTTTCATCTCCTCGTCGCTGGTGCGCGAGATCGCGCGTCTGGGCGGCGACGTCTCCGGATTCGTCCATCCGGCAGTGCAGCAGGCACTGCGCCAGCGTTGGCGCGGCTGACAGATTTTCGTTCGTTCAACAAAAGGTGCACATCATGAAAAATTCCATTCGTATACTCGCACTCGCGCTGACCGCGCTCGTCGTGTTGGCCGGTTGCGGACCGAGCGAGGCCGAAAAGCAGAAGGCCGCGGCTGACGCGGCGAATGCGGCCAAGATCGCGGCCGAGCAGGCGGCGCTGGTACTGCCGAAAACCGCCGACGACAAGGTCGGCTGGCAGAAATACATGAGCGCGCAGGTGACCAAGTTCATGCGCGAGAACCAGGCCACGGTCAAGACCAACCATCCGTACCTGTACTACGTGCCGCCGGGCGACAGCCAGGATGCGGTCAACGCGCGCCAGAACCAGCTCAACAACGTTTCCGACATCGTGGCGCGCGGCGTGCTGCCCGGCAACATGATGGCGTTCGGCGGACCGGATTCGAAGGCCACCGCCGACCTGATGATCGAGGCGTTCAAGGGTGCCAACGACGGCTCGTTCAAGGGTGCCGTGGTGGTGTTCATGGGCCTGCCGGCGGATCAGGATCGGGTCAAGGACGGGTTGGCCAAGAGCGGCGCGGACTACCGGTTCATCGAGATGAAGTGACGTTGCGAGGCGACGCCAGGTGTTCACCTCTCCCGCTGGCGGGAGAGGTCGCCGCGCATCGCGCGGCGGGTGAGGGTGGCGCATGAGGCTGCTGCAGCTTGTCGCTGTCGCAGCGTGACGGCCACCCTCGTCCCGTACCTTCTCCCGCCAGCGGGAGAAGGGGAGTGATCGTCGCCGGGGTCCTCGCCATGGCATGATTCGCTGGCAACCCCGACCCTCACCCCGTGCCCTCTCCCGAGGGGAGAGGGGGAGTGATCGTCGCGCTGCGCGCGACGCCCGTATTTGATTGAAGCGGATGGCTCTCAAGATCCTCGACACCTGCGTGAACTGCGACGTCTGCGAGCCGGTTTGCCCGAATCAGGCGATCGCGCTCGGCGCGGTGATTTACGAGATCGCGCCTTCTCGGTGCACCGAGTGCGTCGGGCATTTCGAGGTGCCGCAGTGTGTCGAGGTCTGTCCGGTCGAGTGCATCATCGTCGATCCCGATTGCATCGAGTCGCAGGAACGGCTGCGACACAAGTACGACGTGCTCATGGCCGAGGTGAAAAAGTGAAAAAGTTTATTTGTATCTTCGCACTCGGCGCTGCTTGCGCTGCCGCAGGCGCGGCCGAGCCAGCGCAGAAGCCCGGCCACGCGGCGATCGCCAGCGCGCACAAGCTTGCAACCGAAGCGGGCTTCGAGGTGCTCGCCGCCGGCGGCAACGCATTCGATGCTGCCGTCGCGGTCGCCGCTGCGCTGTCGGTCGTCGAGCCGCAGAGTTCCGGCATCGGCGGCGGCGGCTTGTTCCTGCTGCATCGCGCGAGCGACAACAGCGACGTGATGGTCGATGCGCGCGAAGCCGCGCCGGCGTCGACCGACGCGAAGGATTACCTCAACGCAAGCGGCGAACTGGATCAGGACAAGTCCTGGAACGGACCGTTCGCGGCGGCGATTCCCGGCGAGCCGGCCGGCATCGTCCATCTGGCCGAACACTATGGCAGGCTGCCGCTGGCCAAGTCGCTGGCGCCGGCGATGCGCATCGCGCGCGAAGGCTTCCAGCCGGACGCGCGCCTGCTCGATGCGATCGCCGAGCGCGTCGAGGTGATCAAGCGCTATCCCGCCTCCGCCGCGCTGTACCTCGATCATGGCGCGCCGCCGCAAGCCGGCTGGACGTTCAAGGATCCGGATATCGCGCACACGCTCGAGTTGATTGCCGCGCACGGCAACGACGGCTTCTACGCCGGCGATATGGCGCACAAGATCGTCGACGGCATCAACGCGGTCGGCGGCAAATGGACGCTGGCGGACCTGTCCGGATACCGCGCCAAGGAACGCGCGCCGCTCGCGTTCGACTACCGGTCGGCGCCGGACAAGACCTGGCGCATCGTGACTGCGCCGCCGCCGTCTTCCGGCGGCATCGTGCTGCAGGAAATGCTCAACATCCTGTCCGGCTACGATCTGGCCAAGCTCGACCGCGTGCATCGCGTGCACCTGATCGTGGAATCGATGCGCCGCGCCTACCGCGACCGCGCCGCGTACCTGGGCGATCCGGATTTCGTCAAGATGCCGCTCGACGAGTTGTCGAGTCCGTTCTATGCCGCCGGTCTGCGCGCGTCGATCCATCCGGACAAGGCCACGCCGAGCGACATGCTCCCCGGCTACATGAATCCGGGCGAGCGCGACCACACCTCGCATTTCTCGATCATCGACGCCGACGGCAACATGGTCTCGGCCACGCAGACCGTGAACCTGTCGCTCGGCGACGCGCTGGTGATCGCCGGTACCGGCTTCGTGATGAACAACGAAATGGACGACTTCGCGCTCAAGGCCGGCGCACCGAACGCGTTCGGCCTGGTCGGCAACGATGCGAACGCGCCGAAGCCGGGACGCCGCCCGCTGTCATCGATGACGCCGACCTTCGTGATCGGCGCCGATCGCACCGGCGTGATCGGCACGCCGGGCGGCAGCCGCATCATCACGATGGTGTTGGAGGGCGTGCTCGCGTTCGTCGACGGCGAGTTGCCGGCGCAGATCGTGGCTAATCCGCGCTATCACCATCAGTACCTGCCCGACGTCGTCAGTGCGGAGAAAGGCGCGTTCAGCGCGCAGGAGATCAAGGCGCTCGAGGCGATGGGGCACAAGGTCAACGAAGCGTCGCGCCAATGGGGTTTCATGAACGTGGTGAGCTGGGATCGCAAAAGTGGAAAACTATACGCCGGCGCGGATTCGCGCCGGGCGAGCGGCAGCGGCATGGTCAGGTGAGGTGCCCGCGCGAGTGCGCTAGAATTCGCCGCATGCATTCGATGTTCCGGCAGACATGAAACTCTGGTCGATACTGGGCAATTCGCAGAAGCTCGATGGCGGGGCGATGTTCGGCAACGTCCCGAAAGGAATGTGGTCGCAATGGGTCGAGCCGGACGCCGAAAACCGCATCCCGCTCGCCTGCCGCGCGCTGCTCGTCGACGACCTGGACGGCAAGACCGTACTGTTCGAGACCGGCATCGGCGCGTTCTTCGAACCAAAACTGCGCGAGCGCTACGGGGTGGTCGAGGAACGCCATGTGCTGCTCGATTCGCTGCGCGCCGCCGGCTTCGGCCACGAGGACATCGACGCGGTCGTGCTGTCGCACCTGCATTTCGATCATGCCGGCGGCTTGCTGGCGGCATGGCGGCCTGACGCCGCGCCGGAACTGCTGTTCCCGAACGCCACGTATATCGTGGGCAAGCGCTGCTGGGAGCGTGCGCTCAAGCCGCATCCGCGCGACCGCGCCTCGTTCATCCCGGAACTGCAGCCGTTGCTGCAGGCCTCGGGCCGGCTGGAAATTGTGGAAAATGAATATTCCTCCACTTTGGGACAAAGTGTCGGGTTCAGCTACAGCGACGGCCATACGCCGGGGCTGATGCTCGCGGAGATAAAGGCAGCGCCGGGCAGGAGCCCAAGTGCCGCGGAGGCCACGGATGGCCGAGAGCGGCTCGGCGTGGTGTTCTGCGCCGACCTCATTCCGGGCCGGCCGTGGGTGCACCTGCCGGTGACGATGGGTTACGACCGCGCGCCGGAACTGCTGATCGACGAAAAGCGCGCGTTCCTCGAGGACAAGCTGGCGCGCAACGTGCGCCTGTTCTTCACGCACGACACGGGTTGCGCGCTGGCGCGCGTGACGCGCGACGACAAGGGCCGCTTCGGCACTGCGGATGCGCAGGCCGAATTGACCGGCATGGCGGCCTGAGCGATGCCACGACGCAAACGCGCGGCGCGGGCCGGCACGATCAGGATCATCGCGGTCGGCGTGGCGCTGGTGCTGGCGGCGGGTTTGCTCTGGCTCGGCTATCGACAATTTGCCGGCTCGCGTGCGACGCCGCGCAGCGACGTGCCGGTTGCGGTGGGCGCCGATCACATCGATCCGGCCAACGACGCCCGCCGTGTGATCGTCAGCGGTACGCTCAGCGCCGCGGGTTCCGCGCGCGACCGCGATTTCGGCACCGGCACGAAGGCCGCCATGTTGTTCCGCAAGGTCGAGATGCTGCAATGGCAGGAACATTGCGCCGGTGCCGAATGCAGCTACGACAAGGCCTGGGCCGCCACGGCGATCGATTCGCACAAGTTCCGCGTGCCGGCGGGGCATGAGAATCCGCCGCTGCGCCTGGTCAGCGCGCGCTTCGACGCGCCGAACATGCACCTGGGGTTGTTCGAGGTCGACCCGGCGCTCATCGAGGCGCAGCTGCCGAGCGTCGAGCACCCGATGCATGCCGCGGCACTGCCGCCAAACCTCGCCGCGACGTTCAGCGAAAGCGCCGGCCTGCTCTACGCCGGCGGCGATCCAACGCATCCCGACATCGGCACGGTGCGCATCGGTTTTCGCGAGATCCCGTTCGGCGCCGCAACCCTGAGCGGGACGCAGCGCGGCAAACACCTGACGCACTGAATCGACAACGCACGGAGACTTCGCATGCGCATCACCGGCCTATACGCGGCATTGTCCACTTTGCTGATTATTATACTCGCCGTACGCGTGATCGCGTATCGACGTTCGCACCGTATCGGCCTTGGAGATGGCGGCGATGCCGAGCTGCGCCTGCGCATCCGCGCGCACGGCAACGCGATCGAATACCTGCCGTTCGGCCTGGTCCTGTTGCTGGTACTGGAATTGAACCAGACCCTGCCGCTGCTGCTGCACGTGTTCGGTTGCGTGCTGCTGATCGCGCGCCTGGCGCATGCGTGGGGCGTGTCGCACCGGCCGGGCCTGTCGCCGGGACGCGTCGTCGGCGTGCTGCTTACGATCGGCGTGCTGGCCGCGATGGCGCTGTTGCTGCTGTGGCAGTTCCTGCTCGCGACGACGTTCGTGCCGACGCGCTGACGCCGCGCGCCGGGCGGCGCGGGTTTCAGCCGCCGTCGTCGAACAGTTCCGCGTGTTCGATGAAGTACAGGCCGGCGAACAGCTTCGGGTCGATCGAGTAGCCGGCGCGCATCTTCTCCAGCAGCCACGCCGCGGCCTCGGCGCGTGGCACTTCGTGCACGCGGATGTCCTCGTGCGGATCGCCGCCGCCGGCGTGCACGCGCTCCAGACCGTGCGCGCGCACGAACGTGATGATCTCGTTGCTCATGCCGGCCGACGACGGGCCGGCCATCAGCTGCTGCACGCGCGCAGCGCGGTAGCCGGTTTCCTCGGTCAACTCGCGCGCCGCGGCGGTCACGGCGGATTCGGCCGGATCCGCGTCGAGGTCGCCGACCAGGCCGGCCGGCATCTCGATCGTCTTGCCGCGCACAGCCTCGCGCCACTGTTCGACGAACACGATGCGGTCCTGCGGCGTCAGTGCCACGATGATCACGCCGCCGCCCGGATTGGTGCGCTCGGCGTACTCCCAGCGGCCGCGGCGCATCAGGCGCAGCCAGCGGCCATTGCAAAGGGTCTGCGTTTCCGTCATCTTGCGCCTCCGAAAGTCCAGGTCCGCGCCGCGCGACAGCGCGTTTGCCCGGCGCCGACCGCGACCCACGCGGCGCGGCGAACTTCGCCGCCGCCGCGCGGTCTTCTAGCAACCCCGACATCATCAAGGTTTCAATCATGAAAATTCAATCGTTGCTCCTCGCCGGGGCGCTGTTGCCGTTTTGCGCCGTGGCGCAGGACAAGCCCGCTGCAGCGCAGGACAAGCCCGCGGCGGCGCCGGCGGCCGAATCGCCGCAGGAGTTGATGCAGCAGAAAGCCGCCGCGCTGACCGAGGAACAGATCAAGCAGTCGCACGATCTGACCGCCTTGTCGGCGCTGGCGCAGATCTACGGCGCTCAGGACGACATGAAGCACCTGATCTGGACGCTGCAGCGGGTCGTCGAGCTGATGCCGAATTCGGGTGAGCTGAAGCTGCAGCTGGCGATGGCGTACGCCAAGGCCAACGAGAAGTCCAAGGCCTACGACACCCTGCTGCGCATGCAGGTGCAGGGCTTCGGCTTCGACATCGCCAAGGATCCGCGCTTCGAGCCGATCCATGGCACGCGCGTTTGGGACTACCTGGTGGCCAATCTCGCGGCCAACGCCAAGCAGTTCGGCGAGGGCAAGGTGGCGTTCGAGCTGCCGCGCGGTGATCATCTGTACAACGCGCTGGCCTGGGACGCGACGCGCAAGCAGCTGCTGGTCGGCAGCGAGCGCGAAGGCAAGGTGCTGCGCGCCGACGTGAACGGCAAGTTGAGCGAGTTCATCGCGCCCGACGCCAGCAACGGGATGTGGGGCGTGGACGCGCTCGCGGTCGACGAGGCGCACGGCAAGCTGTATGTCGCCAGCGCCGCGTCGCTGCGCTACAAAGGCTTCGACAAGGACAATGCGGGCAAGGCCGGTTTGTTCGAGTTCGAGCTCGCGACCGGCAAGTTCGTGAAGAAGTATACTTTTCCGCAGAGCGAAGGCGCGCACGTGCTGACCAGCGTCGTGGTCGGCAAGGACGGCCAGGTCTACGCCGCCGATGGCCCGCGGCGCAGCGTGTACAAGCTGGAAAACGGGGCGTTCCGTTCGATCGTGAACAATCCGCGCCTGAGCGGCATCACCGGACTGGCGCTCAGCGACAACGGCAAGACGCTGTACATCGCCGACTACGCCATGGGCATCTTCGGCTTCGACCTGACCAAGTCGGCCGCATTCGAGCTTGCCTACGACCCGTCCCGGCTGGTGCTCGGCGGCATCGACAGCATGTACTGGTATGCGGGCAATCTGATCGTGCTCGAGAGCGGCATGGTGCCCAAGCGCGTGATGCGCGTGAAGTTGAGCGACGACGGCCATGCGATTGTCAGCGCGATGCCGCTGGACGTGGCGCAGCCTGCATTCGACAACATCGGCCAGGCCGCGGTAGCCGGCGACAATTTATACTTTGTCGCGAACCGCGAAGACGAACTGTACGACGACCATGGCGTGCTGACCGATGCATCGGCGTTGGAGCCGATCAGCATTTTCCGCAGCGATCTGCGCTTCGCCTGGGATCAGAAGGGTATCGCTGCCGGCACCGGGCTGGTGCCGATCGGTCCCGCTCCGGGCAAGTTCGAGCGCAAGCCGGGCGTACAGCCGCCGGAGAACGACAAGGGTTCGAAACAACCGGCGGCTGACGGCAAGAACTGACGCGATGCGGTGCGGCTCCGGGCCCGACCGGAGCCGCACGCAATCCCCAATGCCCCACCTACCTCTCACCTCCCGGATCAGGTCACGCGGTGGGGTAGGTTCAGATTAGGCAAATCGCGCGCGCCGGTCCGTTATGCAAATCGCGCACGGCACGTGCGCGATTTGACGCGGCAGGTGTCGCCTGCCGCACGGGATGAGTGCGAACTGGCGCACATTCGCTCAGGTCCGTGCCTTGAGATTCAGGCAGCGCGAGCGCGTCAGCGGCCCGAATCGCAACGTTTCCAGCAGGTTGCCCAGCAGCGAAGCATCCGGCGCGGCCCACGCAAGCGCATCGATGTGCGCCGGCACCGGCGCGTCCAGCGCGATACCGGTCAGCGCGCGCGACAGCAGCGCCTGCTCGCGGAATTGTTTCAGCCGCACGTACGCCTGGCCCGAACCGCGAAAGCGCAGATACGGGATTTCCTCGATGCGCGCGAGCAGCGCGTCGAGCGTGTCGAAATGCGCCAGCAGGATCGCCGCGGTCTTCGCGCCGATGCCGGGAACACCCGGGATGTTGTCGACCGCGTCGCCGGTGAGCGCGAGGAAATCCGCGACCTGCTCCGGCCGCACGCCGAGGCGTTGTTTGACGCCGTGCGCGTCCCAGCGTTGATCGCGCGCGAAGTCCCACTGCTCATCCGTGTGGCTGATGAGCTGGCCGAAATCCTTGTCCGCCGAGATGATCACCGAGCGGCAGCCGTGCCGGCGCGCCAGCGTCAGCGTGCTGCCGATCAAATCGTCGGCCTCGTACTGCAGATCGGTCAGCACGCTTAAGCCCAGCGCGGCGGCGATGCGCTTGCAATAGGCGAACTGCGCGAGCAACTCCGCCGGCGGCAGCTCGCGGTTCGCCTTGTATTCGGGATAGATGCCGTTGCGGAACGAACTGGTCAGCGATTCGTCGAACGCGACCGCCACGTGCGTCGGCCGCACGCGCTCGAGAAAATCGCACAAGAAGCGCAGGAAACCGTACACGGCGTTGACCGGCGCACCGTCGCTGTCGCGGAATTCGTCCGGCACCGCATGCCAAGCGCGGAACACGTAAAGGCTGGCGTCGATCAGATACAGCGTGTGCGGCGAGGTCGGCGCGCTGTTCGGCACTGGTGCGTGATCGGGATTCAACACGGCATCATGCATATTCGTTCGGGGCGCGATTCATCGCGCCGGCTCCTGGTCTGTCTTGCTTCGTCAATTGGAACCGCGAGGCGCGATCAATCACGCCCTACGTTCCATTCCGAAACGAGCTCGCGCACGTCCGGTCGTACGCGCTCCGGCGCCGCTTCGCGCGCCGTGCCGATGTGCACGAACGCGACGATGCGTTCGTCCGGCGCGAGGCCGAACAACGCCGCGGCGTCGCGATCGTAGGCGGCCCAGCCCGTCAACCACTGCGCGCCGAACCCGAGTGCCTGCGCTCCGAGCAGCAGGTTGTAGGCGACCAGCCCCGCGGACAACACCTGTTCCTGCTCCGGCACCTTTGGGTGATTCGCCTCGACGCGCGCCACCACCGCGACGATCAGCGGCGCAAAACCGTAGCGCTCGCGATCCTTCTGCAGCACCGATTCGGGCGCATCCGGCTGCTTGCGCCGGTGGATCGCGGCGAGTTCGACGCCGAGGCGCGCGCGTGCTTCGCCGCGGATCAGCAGCAGGCGCCATGGCGTGAGCTTGCCGTGATCGGGCACACGCACCGCGGCGGCCAGCAGGCGTTGCAGTTGCGCCGCATCGGGGCCGGGTTCGCCGAGCTGGCGCGACGGCGTGGAGCGCCGCGAATCGAGCAAATCGATCAGGTTCATACCGCGAATCGCAATTGATGCAGGCGCACAGGATAGCAGCTGGCGAATGTCACCCGGCTCAGTTAGCATCGCGCTTTCACGCATCGCATGAGAGGGGAGGGATTCATGGCGATTACGATAGGGGTGGTGCGCGAAACCGCACCCGGCGAGCGGCGCGTTGCGCTCACACCCGACGTGGCGAAAAAGCTCAAGGCCAAGGGCGCCGGGTTGCTGTTCGAACGCGGCGCCGGCCAAGCCAGCTTTCCCGATGCCGCGTACAAGGATGTCGAAGTCGCCGCCGATGCGCGCGGCACGCTCGGCCGCGCCGATGTGCTGCTCACGGTGCAGCCGCCGACGCTGGAAGAGATCGCCGCGCTGAAGGAAGGTTCGGTCACGATCGGCTATCTGCAGCCACATCTGGCGCCGGAACGCATCAAGGCGCTGCGCGATCGCAAGATCACCAGTTTCGCGATGGAGCTGCTGCCGCGCACGACGCGCGCGCAGGCGATGGACGTGCTGTCTTCGCAGGCCAACATTGCCGGCTACAAGGCGGTGCTGATCGCGGCCGAAGCCTCGCCGAAATTCTTCCCGATGATGACCACCGCTGCCGGCACGGTGCGGCCGTCGAAAGTGCTGATCGTCGGCGCTGGTGTGGCCGGTTTGCAGGCGATCGCTACCGCGCGCCGGCTCGGCGCGCAGGTCGAAGGCTTCGACGTGCGCCCGGAAACCAAGGAGCAGATCCAGTCGCTCGGCGCCAAGTATGTCGAGCTCGGCGTCAGCGCCGCGGGCACCGGCGGCTACGCGCGCGAACTCACCGCCGAAGAACGCGCGCAACAGCAGGCCGCGCTGGCCGAACACATCAAGGGCGTCGACGTGATCGTCACCACGGCCGCCGTGCCGGGACGCAAGGCGCCGCGGATCATTTCCACGGCGATGGTCGAAGGCATGAAGTCCGGCTCCGTGATCGTGGACATCGCCGCGGAAACCGGCGGCAACTGCGAGCTCACCGAACCGGGCAAGACGGTCGTGTCGTCGAACGGCGTAAGCGTGATCGGGCCGGTGAACCTCGCCGCGACCGCGCCGATCCACGCCAGCGAGTTGTACGCGAAGAACCTCTACAACTTTCTCGAGCTGAGCCTCAAGGACGGTGCGCTGACACTGGACTGGAACGACGAGCTGATCGCCAAGACCTGCGTCACGCATGCCGGCGAGATCAAGCACGAAGCGACCAAGCAGCTGGTGGATGGGGGTGCGAAATGATCGATGGAATGCTGGCGTTGTACCTGTTCATGCTCGCCGCGTTTACCGGCCACGAGATCATTTCGCGCGTGCCGGTGATCCTGCATACGCCGCTGATGTCCGGTTCGAACTTCGTGCACGGCATCGTGCTGGTCGGCGCGATGGTCGCGCTGGGCGAAGCGACCACGCCGCTGCAGCAGATCATCGGCTTCATCGGCGTGTTCCTCGGCGCGGGCAACGCGGCCGGCGGCTACGTCGTGACCGAGCGCATGCTGGAGATGTTCAAGTCGAGCAAGAAACCCGGCTCCGATCAGCAAGGAGCCAAGTGATGAATAGCGCACAGATCGTCAATCTGTTGATCCAGGCGAGCTATTTCGCCGCCGCGGTGCTGCTGATCATGGGCATCAAGCGCATGTCCTCGCCGGTGACCGCGCGCAGCGGCATCCAGTGGGCCGGCGTCGGCGTGCTGGTGGCCGTGATCGCGACCTTCTTCTATCACGACCCGCACGCACACACCGCTTCGTTGCTGATCGAGAACGCCGCGTTGATCTTCGTCGCGATCGCGCTCAGCACGGTGCTGGCCTGGTACAGCGGCAAACGCGTGGCGATGACCGCGATGCCGCAGATGGTCGCGCTGTACAACGGCATGGGCGGCGGTTCGGCCGCGGCGATCGGCGCGAGCGCGCTGCTCGCGTTTGCCGCCGCGCTCAGCCCGCAACTGGCCGGCCCCTATCCGCCGCCAGCCGGCGTGCCGCAAGTCAGTCTCGCGGTGATCGGCGCGCTGATCGGTTCGGTTTCGTTCACCGGCTCGCTGATCGCATTCGCGAAACTGCAAGGCTGGATGGACAAGACGTTCCGCTTCGGCGGTCAGCAGGCGGTCAATGGCTTGTGCTTCCTCGGCGCCGCGGCGCTGGGTGCGTACGTGGTTTACGGCATCTGCTACGCGCATCATCTGGACGCGACGTTCATCGTCGCGTTCTTCGCCGTCGCGCTGCTGTTCGGCGTGTTGATGACGCTGCCGATCGGCGGCGCCGACATGCCGGTGGTGATCTCGCTGTACAACGCGTTCACCGGCCTGGCGGTCGGCTTCGAAGGTTACGTGCAGAACAACGTCGCGCTGATCATCGCGGGTACCGTGGTCGGCGCGGCCGGCACGCTGCTGACGCGCCTGATGGCCAAGGCGATGAACCGTTCGATCAGCAACGTGCTGTTCTCGAACTTCGGCGCCGGCGGCGGCGCCGCCGCGGAGATCAAGGGTTCGATGAAGCCGATCGAGCCGGACGACGCGGCGTCGCTGTTGTACATGGCCGAGAAGATCATCATCGTGCCCGGCTACGGCATGGCGGTGGCGCAGGCGCAGCACAAGATCTGGGAGCTGTCGCAGAACCTGATCAAGCGCGACAAGGAAGTGAAGTTCGCGATCCATCCGGTGGCGGGGCGCATGCCCGGCCACATGAACGTGCTGCTCGCCGAAGCCGGCGTGCCGTACGACCTGATCGCCGACATGGACGACGTCAATCCGGAGTTCCCGAATTGCGACGTCGCGATCGTGATCGGCGCGAACGACGTGGTCAACCCGGTGGCGAAGACCGACAAGTCCTCGCCGATCTACGGCATGCCGATCCTGGACGTGGCCAACGCCAAGCAGGTGATCGTGATCAAGCGCGGCAAGGGCACCGGCTTCGCCGGCATCGAGAACGCGCTGTTCTATCAGGACAACTGCAAGATGCTGTATGCCGACGGCCAGGATGCCGCGAACAAGCTGATCGCGGGACTCAAGGCAATGGACGGCGGCGGCGGGCACTAGCGACAGATGATCGGACGAATTGCGGCGGCGAGCTTGCTCGCCGCCTTGCTGGCGGGTTGCCAGGCACCGAGCGGAACATCGAGCGCGCTGAGTGTGCAAGGCGCTGCGCGTGCGCTCGATGCATTCGGTGCGCTGCCGCAGGCTGCGAACGAGGCCTCAGCGCGAGCGAAGGACAGCGTCTACGCGCCGGCCGCGCAGGCGTTCATGCAACGGCTCGACCACTATGCCGAATCCAGCCGCGAGGGTGCCGCGGCCGCGGAATGGTTCACGCTGTACGACGACTATCGCAAGCTGCCTACGGCACAGGCGCAAGCGCAGCCGGATCCGCGCACCGGCTTGCCGCTGAGCATGCTCAGTCTGATCGCCGTGCTGCCAGCGCCGCAGCAGTGGGGAACGATGCGCGAGCAAGCACGCGCGCGCGCCGCGAGCACGTTCCAGGATGCCGATGAGCGCGTCACAGCGGACGCGCTGGTGCTGCTGTTCGATGCCTTGTTCAACGACCCTGACGCGCAAGCCGCGACGCTGCAGGAGTTGCGCCGCGCCACTCAGTCCGCATCCAAGCAACGGCGCGAGCAGGCACTGCCGTTGCTCGACGAGTGGGAAGCGTACCTTGCGTACGACAAAGCGACGGCAACGGCAGCAACTGCGATACCGACTCCTGCCGCCGCGCCGGCAAGCGCCGAACCCGCGACGCTGGCAGCCGCGCCTGCCAGCCCTGACGGCACACTCAGTGTCGCCGCGACGGTCGAGCGCCTGCGTCTGGCGTTATCGACGCCGGACGGTCCGGATGCAGCATCCTCGTTCGGGCACGCGCAACTGGCGCTCAAGCTCGCCGCTGTCGGCGTGCTGGAAAAGAACGACGCCTGGCTGCAGCAAGGAATCGAGGCGGCGAAAAAGGCGCTCGTCGCGACGCGCTCGACTGAGTACGCCGCGCAGAAATCAAGCGACGCGAGCGACGATCGCGCACGCCTGCTGAGCGGGACGGTGCGCATGTTGCGCGACGCCGGCCGCGTGGGCGAGGCCGAGCAATTGCTGATCGACGAACTTGCCGCGATCGGTGCAACATGCCGCGGCATGCCGGCGCGCGCGTGCCATGAACGCTTCGCCGAAGTGCGCTTCGATGTCGCGCCGCGCCTGCTGCTTGCGTTGTACGCGGGCCTGCAGCGCGATGCCGACGCGCGCCTGCTGGCCGACCGTTACGCGCTGTGGTCGAGCGATGACGCCGCGTTGCTGTCGGTAGACCTCGGCTTTCCGGAAACCGTGCAGCCGGCGCTGGCGATCGTGCGTGCGCTCGTGGCGGCCGGGGAAAAGGACAAGGCAATCGTTCTGCTCAAGGCGATGGCAGCACAGCCACACGTGGCGACACCCGAAGTCGCGCGCACGTTTGGCCAGATTGCCGGCGACGAAGCGGTCGGCGAGGTGCTGCTGCAGCGGCAGCATTTGCCGGGACCGCGCAATGCGATCGCCGCGCTGGCCGCGGCCGGCGCGGGACTGTGGCCGCGGGCGCAGGAACTCGCGCTGGCGGCGCGGCGCGAACAATTGTATGCGCCGTGGCGCGCCGCGATGGACGAGGTGCTCGCGGGTGCGGCCGATGCGGCGCACGATGCCGCGGGCGGCGAGCGTTGGCGCGCGGCTGCGGCGGCGCTGGCGCTCGATGCGCGCGCGCTGCGTTATGCGCAAGCCGGCGCGCTGGGCAAGGCGGCGGAAATTCAGGCGCAAGCAATGACGCGCGCGCAGCCCGGTGACTGCATCGAGGACGATGCGCTGGCGCTGGATCGCGAGCGCCACGATGCCGCTGCAGTCGCGCTGCGTTTGCAGCAGCTCGCGCACAACGCGCAGCATGACGAGAGCGGCGGCGCGTTGGGATGCCTGAAGCAGTATCTGGAATTGCAGCCGGCCGAATATCAGACACTGCGCGCGGCGCTGAGCGCTGGCGCAGCCGACGCCGTTCCGGGATTTGGCCTGGAGCTGCCGTACTTACAGTTCACGCTCGACGACGACTGCAACCTGCGCACGGCTGCCGCCGGCGCCGGCGTCTGTGTCGATCCGCAGCAATACCGCAGCGACGCGCGCGCCGCCTACGACGGCATCAAGCGCCAGCTGCATCCATGGGACATCGATCCGTTCGCGACGCTCGACGCGATGGTCCGGCACAGCGCGTTTCCGTCGCTGTATGCGGGACATCTGGATCACGTGCCGGCGGCGCCGACCGTGGTCGTCAATGCGTTCGAGCGCGACGACTGGCCGCTGCGCCTGGTGCGTTTGGATCCGTCGCAGCTGCCGGCCGCGGTCGAGCGCAAGCATGACGCACACGCAAGCTACTGGTCGCCGGTCGTGCATCTGGCCGACTATTGGCTGTTCGCGCACGGCACGGCGGCGAAACAGGAAGCGCCCGCGAGCGCGGCGGCTTATCCGCTGCCTGCCGCGACGCAACTGCGCGCCAGTTCCGGCGTGGCGATCGCGCACATGCCGCCGAAGGATCCGTCGCTGCGCGCGAACCTCGCCGTCGCCAGCACGGAAATCGTGCAGACCGCTGTGCGCCTGATCGAGCCCGGACGTCACGATCCGTGCACGACCTGCCCGTAGATCGCCTCAGCCGCGGCGCGTGGCGTTGCGCGTCAGCAGCACCGCGCTGACGCAGGCGAACAGCAGGCACGCCAGGTCCAGCATGCCGAGATTCGCGCGCGTCACTTGCCAGGCGAGTCCCACATCCATCTTGAACAGCGTGCTGCGCAGCGGGAAACCAAGCATCTGCGCGATGCGCACCGCGGCAAACAGGTATTGCGCGTAGACGAATGCCAGCACGATCGCAAGCGTGGCCGCGCTGGCGCCGCGCGTGCCGCGCAAGCCGAGCCAGCGAAAGTAGACGCCGATCGCGAGGCCGAGCGGCACGATCAACAAGCCGACGCCGCGCTCGATGCCGAGCGACAGCAGGCACCACAACGCACCCGCGGCCAGACCGCTGAGCAAGACGCTGCCGATCAGTGTGAACGTGCCGGCGCGGCCTTGCGGCGGCGTGGCGGAAGCTGCGGCCACTGAGCGACTCCGGAACGAACGAGAACTGCGATGTTACGGGCTCGCGCCGGCGCCACTCAAGCGATGCGTTGCTCCGGCTTGAGCCACCAAGCCTGCGGCATGTGCTCGAAGCCGACGTGCGGATAGTATTTTTCCGCGGCTGGCGCTGCGAGCAGCAGCAGTTTCGCCTGCGGCGCCGCGGCCTGCGTGCGTCGCATCAGTTCCTTGCCGATGCCTTGGCGCTGGTGCGACACGCGCACGGCGAGATCGGCCAGATACGTGGTCCACACGAAATCGGTGATGCAGCGCGAGATACCGACCAGCATGACGCCGTCCCAGGCGGTGACGATCAGGTTGGCGTGTTCGAGCATCGCCGCAAAGCGGGCGGTCTCGTCGATCGGCCGCCGCTCGCCGAGCGTGGAGGCACGATACAGCTCGCGCGCCTGCTCCAGTTCGGGTCGCGCATCGTTGCGATAGACGATCATGCCGGCACCTGCGCATGCAACAGGCGACGCACCGAATCCGGCAAGGCGCCGCTGCAGTCGTCCGCTGGCTGCGGCGTGCCGAAGCGCAGCGCTGCCGGCACGACGCCGGCCCAGTGCGGCAGTGCGACGTCGGCCTTGTCGTCCTTCGGGCCGCCGCTGCGTACCTTGGCCGAAACGTCCACGATGTCGAAATGCAGCACGGCGGTGGCGGCCAGTTCGTTGCGGTCCGGCGCACGCGACTCGGCGGCGCGTCCCGGCAGCATCGCCTCGACGAAATGCGCCAGCGCCGCGCTCTTGCGTTCGGACTCGGTCAGCATGCGCGCGCGGCCGAACGCGACCACCGAACGGTAATTGACCGAGTGGTGGAAGTGGGAACGCGCCAGCACCAGCCCGTCGACCAGGGTCATGCCCACGCAGGCTTCGACGCCGTCGCCGAGGCGCTGCATCAGGCGGCTGGCGATCGAGCCATGCAACAGCAAGGCATCGTCCTGGCGCGCATACAACATCGGGATCACGAACGGCTGCGCGTCGACGCAGAAGCCGACGTGGGCGAGGAATGCGGCGTCGAGAATCGCATAGGCCTCGGCGCGCTCGTAGCGGGCGCGCTCCTTGATGCGCTGTACCTGGTGGCGGGCACGGGGTTTCATCGGTCTTTCGGGCTCTGCAGCACTTGACTCCGGGCAGCGTAAGCCGGCAAATTGGCCCCAGCGAGAACCGGTTTTTCAAAACCTGACAGGGCCACTATGTTTTTGCAGCTGGACGGCTCCGGCGCGCGCTATCTGCAGCTGGCGCGCGCACTCAAGCAGGCGATCCTCGACGGGCGCTGCGCGCCCGCGTCGCGCCTGCCGGCAACACGCGTGCTGGCGCGCGAACTGGACCTGTCGCGCAACACCGTGCTGGCGGCGTATGAACAGCTGGCTGCGGAAGGATTCATCGAGGGCCGCGTCGGTTCCGGTTGCTATGTCGCGGCGTTCGCTGCCGTGCACAAGAAGGCGGCCGCAGCGCCGGAGCCGGCGCGCGCGCGGCGCGTGGCGCTGTCCAAGCGCGGCCGCCGCGCATTGGATTTCTACGACCTGGCCATCCCGGGGCGCCAGCATCGCGGCTTGCGCTACAACCTGCAGTACGGCTTGCCGATGACGAATCCGCAGCTGGCCAGCGCCTGGCGGCGCGAGTTGAACCAGGCCGCCGCGCATGCCGAAACCGACTATCCGGACCCGCAAGGCGTGATCGCGTTGCGCCGCCAGGTGTGCGACTACCTGGCGCGCCGGCGCGGTATCGTGTGCGCGCCGGAGGACGTGCTGATCGTCAGCGGCACGCAGCAGGCGTTCGCGCTGGCCGCGAGCGTCTTGCTCGACGACGGCGACGCAGTGCTGCTCGAGGATCCGCATTATCGCGGCGCGCGCCAGGTGTTCCAGACGCACGGCGCACGCGTGCTCGGCTGTCGCGTCGATGCCGACGGACTGGTCACCGCTTCGCTGCCGCGCGGCAGCGGCACGCGACTGGCGGTGGTTACGCCGTCACACCAGTTCCCGACCGGCGCGGTGCTGAGCCTGCCGCGGCGCATGCAGCTGCTGGACTGGGCGCAGCGCAGCAACTGTTGGCTGATCGAGGACGACTACGACGGCGAATTCCGCTACGACGCGCGGCCGCTGGCGGCGCTCAAGTCGCTCGATCGGGCCAGCCGGGTTTTATACATTGGTACTTTTTCCAAAGTACTGTTTCCGTCGTTGCGCTTGGGCTACATGGTGCTGCCGGCCGGCTTGCGCCATGCGTTCGTCGCCTCGAAATGGCTGACCGACCGCGGCTGCCCGGCGATCGAGCAGGCGGCGCTCGCGCGGCTGATCGCAAGCGGTGCGTTCGAGCGCCATCTGCGCCAGGCAGCCAAAACGCTCAAGGCGCGCCGCTCCGCGCTGTTGTCGGCGCTGCGACGCTATGCCGGCGATGCGGTCGAGGTCGCCGATTCCAGCGCCGGCATGCACATCCTGGCGTGGCTGCCGCGCATGAGCCATGCGCAGTCGCGCGCGTTGGTCGAGCGCGCGCGCGAACGCGGGCTGGGCCTGTATCTGGTCGCGCCGTACTGCTTGAGGCCGTTGCCACGGCCGGGTCTGCTGCTCGGTTACGCCGATCTGCCCGCCGCCGACCTGCAGGCAGCGATGAAAATCCTCGGCGAATGCCTGGCGGCCAGCCGCGCTGCGGCCGCCTGAAAAGATTTTCGCCGCGTTGTCGATCCGACTGCCGCCCGTTCGTCGTATCAGGGAGAGGCGAGGATCGGCAGTGAAATATTTTTCCGGCCGTGTCGATTTCGCCTCCCAACGTTCGACGTAACCAATGCAGCCGGTGAATTCCGGCCAGTCCAAGACTCAAGGAGAACGACGATGCGATTCTGCGTGATGGTACGGGCAACCAGCGAAAGCGAATCCGGTGCGATGCCGAGCGAGAAGCTGCTGGCCGAGATGGGACGATTCAACGACGAACTGGTCAAGGCCGGGGTGATGCTGGCCGGCGAGGGACTCAAGCCGAGCGCGAGCGGTGCGCGCCTGAAGTTCAAGGGCGAGCAGCGCACGATCATCGACGGTCCGTTTGCCGAGACCAAGGAACTGATCGCCGGATTCTGGCTGTGGCAGTGCAAGTCGCGCGAGGAGGCGTTGGAGTGGCTCAAGCGCTGCCCGCGTCCGTTCGAGGGCGGCGAGTGCGAAGTCGAGCTGCGCCAGGTGTACGAAGCCGAGGACTTCGGCGAGGAATTCACGCCCGAACTGCGCGAGCAGGAAGAACGGCAGCGCGCGCAGATTGCCGAACAGAACAAGCGCGCCGCGCACTGACACGACGCCCACACAAGACAACTTTGGAGAACGACATGAAATACTTCAGCATCTACATTCCGGATTCGAAGACCAACCCGGCCAAGGCGCCGACCGGTGCCGCGAAAGAGCGCATGGACAAATTCGTCGCCGACGCCATCGCGCGCGGTGAGCTGCTGCAGGGCGGCGGATTTCTTCCGGTCAAGTCGCACGGCGCGATCGTGCGCCGCTCGAATGGCAAGAACAACGTCATCGACGGGCCGTATGCCGAATCGAAGGAACTGCTCGGCGGATTCGCGATGCTGCAATATCCGTCACGCGAAGCCGCAATCGACGGCGCCAAGCGTTTCCTCGAGGTAGCCGGCGACGGCGAGTGCATCACTTACCAGATCATGGAAGGTGAGGAGTGCTGAAACGCATGACGCGCGGCTCTTGCTGAATCGCGCGCAGGATGGTTTGATCGGTCGCCATGACGGCGACCGACAGCATCCACCGAACCATCGCGGCAGTCTGGCGTATCGAATCGGGCAAGCTGATCGCGAGCCTTGCGCGCATGGTTCGCGACGTGGGCATCGCCGAGGAGCTGGCGCAGGATGCGCTGGTCGCAGCGATGGAGCAGTGGCCGCAGGCCGGCGTGCCGGACAATCCGGCCGCCTGGCTGATGACCGCCGCCAAGCACCGAGCGATCGACAAGCTGCGGCGCGACGAGTTGCTGCAACGCAAGCACACGGAGCTGGCGCATGAACTGGAAACCGCGCTGGACGATTCGGCCGAAGCGGTCGCCGCCGCGCTGGACGATCCGATCGGCGACGATCTGTTGCGTCTGGTGTTCACGGCATGTCATCCGGTGTTGTCGTCCGAAGCCCGCATCGCACTGACGCTGCGCATGCTCGGCGGTCTGACCACCGACGAGATCGCGCGCGCGTTCCTGGTGCCGGAGGCGACCGTCGCGCAACGCATCGTGCGCGCCAAGCGCACGCTCGCCGACGCCGACGTGGCGTTCGAGGTGCCGCGCGGCGCGCAACTGGCGGTGCGGCTGGAGTCCGTGCTCGAAGCGATCTACCTGATCTTCAACGAAGGCTACACCGCGACTGCCGGCGACGACTGGATGCGGCCGCAGATGTGCGAGGAAGCATTGCGGCTCGGGCGCATCGTCGCCGGACTGATGCCGCAGCAGGCCGAAGTGCACGGTCTGGTGGCGCTCATGGAACTGCAGGCGTCGCGCATGCACGCGCGGGTCGCGCCGGACGGCGCGCCGATCCTGCTGCTGGAACAGAACCGCGCGCGTTGGGACCAGCTGTTGATCCAGCGCGGCTTGGCATCGCTGCAGCGCGCGCAGAAACTCGGCGGCGCACGCGGCAGCTATGCGCTGCAGGCGGCGATCGCGGCGTGCCACGCGCGCGCGCGCAGTGCCGATGCGACCGATTGGCCGGCGATCGCGGCGTTGTACGCGACGCTGGCGCAGGTATCGCCATCGCCAGTGGTGGAACTCAATCGCGCCGTGGCGGTGGGTATGGCCGACGGACCCGCGGCCGGACTCGAGCTGGCCGATGCTTTGCTCGACGAGCCGGTGTTGAAGTCGTACCACCTGCTCGCGACCGTGCGCGGCGACTTGTTGGAAAAGCTCGGGCGACGCGACGAAGCGCGCGCCGAGTACGAACGCGCCGCCGGCATGACGCGCAACGCGCGCGAGCGGCAACTGCTGCTGCAGCGAGCCGAGCGCGTGCAAGCCGCACAATGAAGCACTACGGAGAATGCGATGTCGTACGTGTTGTTGATCGTCGAACCGTGCGGCCAGCGCAGCGCGCGTAGCGAAGCCGAAGGACGCGCGGCGTACGCGCAGATGGTCGGCTTTGCCGAGGAACTGAAAAGCCGCGGCGTGCTCAAGGCGGCCGAGTCGCTCGTTGCCGACGATCGCGCCACGCGCCTGGCGATACGCGCCGGGCGCAGCGTCGCGATCGACGGTCCGTTCAGCGAGGCGAAGGAAATGGTCGGCGGGTTTTTTCTGCTCGACGTGGCCAGCCGCGACGAAGCGCTGGCGATTGCCGCGCAATGTCCCGCGGCGCAATGGGCGACGGTGGAAGTGCGCGAAAGCGGGCCGTGTTTCGCGTAGCGAGTACCGGTCCGCCGGCTTCTCGCGCCGATGCTATGAAAGATCTTGCGCCTGGCGCACCAGGCGCAAGTGTGTCGGACCACTCGGGCGCAGCCAGCGCAGCACGCCGGACTCGATCAACGCGTCGAGCTGCAGCACGCTCTGGCTGGTCAGGTTCGATGCATTCAGTGCCGGCCCGGCGACCAGACCGGCGCTGCCGTTGCGGCCCCACTCCTTGACGCGATAGAGCGCGGCGTCGGCCAGCTCGAGCGTCAATTCCCAATCGAACTTGTCGCGCAGTTCGCCGGCCGGCGGATGCATCGCGAAGCCGATCGAGCCGGTCACTTTCAGCTCGCGTCCGTCGGCGAGGCGGAACGCGTGCGCGGCGAGCCGCGTGCGGATGCGCTCGGCGGTTTCCAGCGCCTGCTCCGGCTGCACGCGCTTGAGCACGATCAGGAATTCCTCGCCGCCCCAGCGCAACAGCAGATCGTCGACACGCGCGACATTTCGCAGCAATTGGGAAAGTTGTACAAGTACACTGTCTCCGGCGGCATGACCGTACACGTCGTTGACGCTCTTGAACGCATCCAGGTCGAGCAGCAGGAACGCCAGCGCGCTGCCGTTGCCGATGCCGTCGACCAGCAGCTGCGCGATGTGATCGAGCAGGAAGCGGCGATTCGACAGGCCGGTGAGCGGGTCGGTGCGACTTTCCTGTGCCAGCGTCTCGTTGAGCAGGCGCAGGCGCTCGTTGGCGCGGCTGAGCGCATGCGTGCGCTCGTCCACGATGCGCTCCAGGCGCTGCGCGTTGGCGCGGTAGCGGCGCAGGCGCAGCATCACCAGCCCGAACAGCACCAGCGCGGCGACGCAGACCATCAGTGCGCGCACCACGTTGCGCTCGTACCAGCGCGGCGGCAGGCGGAAATTCAGGCTGCTGTCGCTGCCGCCAGCGGCGCCGTCCGGCAGCAACGCGCGCACATGGAAGCGGTAGTCGCCCGGCGCAAGGTTGGTGTAGAACGCCGCGCGTCGCGCGCCGGCGTCGACCCAGTCGTCGTCGTAACCGTCGAGCCGATACAGAAAGCGCAGGCTGTGCGGATCGCGGAAGCTCAAGCCCGTGAACTCGATCTCGACATCGCGGCTGCCGCCCAGGTCGGGCACCTCGGTGGCGGCATACCAATGCCCGGCGTGACGCACGCCTTCGACCACGACGTTCGGGATCAGCCGTGTCGCCACGATCGCGCGCGTGTCCAGGCGCAGCGCGCCGGCAATCGTTGGCAACCAGATGCTCTCGCCGTCGACCGCGCTGCGCGCCATGCCGCCGCCGTTGCAGCAGCGCACGCGCTGGCTACCCGGCTGGCGGCCGCTCGAACTCAGCACCATCTGCGGATGCAGCAGCGGCGCGCTGGTGACCGCGCCCGGATCGGGCAGCGCCTCGATCGGCAAGCGCCAAACGCCGTCGACGCCGCTGACGTAGATGCGCCCGTCGACCACGCGGAAACTCCAGCCGTTGTCGCCGGGCAAGCCCTGCGCCGTGGTGAACATCAGCAGGTGATCGTCGGCGATCACGCCGAAGCCGGCGTCGAGCGTGGTGATGCCGAGCAAGCCGGGTCGGATCGGCGCGATCGAGGTGACGAAACGGCCTTCCAGCGGCTGCGCCCAGCGCGGCGCCTGCATGCTGTCGCCGCGCACTTCGCGCACGCCCGCCTCGGTGCCGATCAGCAAGTCGTCGACGCCGCGTGCAAAGATCGCGCGCACGCGCGAGCCGGTGCCGCCGGGTGCCGGGCCGATGCGCATGAGACTGTCGCCGCGGTAGCGGTACAGCCCGCCCATGCTGCCGATCCAGTAGTCGTCGCCGACCTGTTCGATTGCGTTGATCTGGTAGGGGTCGAGCGCCGTGAGAGCCGGCGGGCGCTCGATCTTGCCGTCGGTGTAGATCGCGATGCCGCCGCGCGTGCCGATCCACAGCCGCCCGCCGCGGTCGAAGAACAAGTCGTATGCGGATGGATTCGGCAATTGCTTGCCCGACACCAGCTGCGTCACGCCGCCACCGTCGAGCGCGACGACGTTCGAATTGGTGCCGAGCACGGTGCGCCCGCGCGGATCGCGCGCCACGCTCCATACGAACGGGTCCGGCAGGCCGTCGCGCTGCGATACGCGGCGCGCCCAGCCGTTCCACAATCGGAACAGGCTCTCGGTCTGGCTGCCCAGCCACAGGTTGTGTTCGCGATCCTCGTAGATCGCCAGCACCCACGAATCGCGTGTGAAGTCGTCGGCGCCGATGCGCTCCAGGCTGCGATCCGGGCGCAGCCGGAACAAGGTCGCGGCCGTGCCGATCCACAGGTTTGCGTCGCTGTCGCGGTACAGGCTCTCGATGCCGGCGTGATCCAGTTCGGCGTCGATGCTGGCGCGTTCGATCTTGTCGCTGCTCCAGCGGAACAGGCCCGCGCTGGTGCCGAGCCAGAGCCCGTCCGTGTCGGCGACCAGATGCGCGACGCGGGCATTCGCCAGCGCCGCGGGCAGCCGATAGCGCGCGATGTCGTGCGGACGGATGCGCGTCAGCCCACCCATGCCGCCGACCCACAGCGTATCGTTCTGGCGCAGCAGGCTGTAAGTGGGTTCGCCTTCGAGCATGGCCGGCTGCAGCGCCGTACCGGCATGCCGCATCACGCCGACGCTGGTCGCGAACAGCACGCTGCCGTCGGCGTCCTCGACGATGTCGCTGATTGCGGCATTGTCGCGGCCGGCGTGCAAAAGGTTGAATTGTCCATTTGTATAATGCAGCGCGCCGTGCGGAGTGCCGAACCACGGCTCGCCCTTGCGGTCGGTGTAGGACACCGTCGCCATGGTAGTGTCCACGCCGCTCGACTGGCGGTCGAACACGCTGAAGCGCACGCCGTCGAAACGGGTGATGCCGTTCTGCGTGGCGATCCACATGTAGCCGGTGCCGTCCTGGGTGATGCTGATGACGGAGATCTGCGGCAGACCGCTTTCGATGTTCCAGCTGTCGAGCACGTAGTCGTGGAAGCGCGCGCCGGGATCGAGCGCTTGTGCGGGCGTGCCGCACAGTGCCGCCAGCAGCAGGAACATGCCTGCCAGCGCGCCACGGAAATTGTCGCCTTGCAACCGCACGATCGCAGCCCTATTTCACCTGAAGTGCCGACACGGGGAATGAACTGCGATAATAGGGCCGTTCCCCCCGGACAGCCTGAACATGAGCGGATTTTCCGATGGCCGGTTATAGCCAAACCTCCGAGCCGATCACATTTGCGCGCGATTGCGCCGCCGTAATGGTGCCGCAGGGCCAGGAAGTGACCCTGCCGGCTGGCCAGAACGGCTACATCACGCAGGCGCTCGGCGGCAGCTTCACCGTGTTCGTCGACGGCAACCTGTTCCGCATCCGCGGTGCCGACGCCGACGCGATCGGCAAGGAACCGCCGGAAGCGCTGCACCTGGCCGCGGAGGCCGACGATGCCGAGGTCGAGCGCCTGGTATGGCAGCAGCTGCGTACCTGCTACGACCCGGAAATCCCGGTCAACATCGTCGACCTGGGCCTGGTATACGAGTGTACGATTGAACAAATGGAAAATGCTTCGGCAGCCGCGGACCAGGCCCCGGCGCGCGCCGACGCCGAAGCGCAGCCGTCACGCCGCGTGCGCGTCTCGATGACCCTGACCGCTCCCGGCTGCGGCATGGGCGACATCCTGGTCGACGACGTGCGCAGCAAGCTCGAATCGATCCCGACCGTCGGCGAAGCCGACGTCGAACTCACCTTCGACCCGCCGTGGAACCACGCGATGATGTCGGACGTGGCGAAGCTCGAGACCGGGATGCTCTGAGGCGAAGCGGAACGGGGAACGGGGAGAGCCGTGCACTTTTGCTCGTCATTCCCGCGCAAGCGGGAATCCAGTTCCTGCTTGTACGCAATTCGTGACAGTGACCTGAGATCAAAATGGATTCCCGCTTGCGCGGGAATGACGGCACTTGGGGTGTCCGCACGACATCCCCGCGATCACGGTGGTTGGGACTTTAGCGTCGCGGCAGGGATGCCGCGACTGAACTCAGGGATGAGGCTTCATCCCAAAGCTGTTGCTCGCATCTCTACGATTCAAACTGCCTCGTCCGGTCGGTAATCACCATAGAGGTCGGTTGAAATCAAAGTCCGGCGCCGGCTGCGCCCGCGCAAACGCCGGACCCACGCCGTAATCGACGCCGAGCCGCAGCAACAGGTGCGCGCGCTGCAAACTGTCGACTTCCGGCGCAATCACCGCGGCGCCGGCGCCGTGCGCCTTGCGCACCAGCGCAAGCAGCGTATCGCTGATCGACTTGGCGTTGCCGAGTTCGGCGACCAGTTCCTTCGACAAGCGTACGAAGTCCACGTCGAGGTTCTTCAGCGCGTGCACCGCGGCCCAGTCGCGGCCGTAGTCGACCAGGCAGAAGCGCACGCCGTGCTGATGCAGCGACTTGATCTGGTCGATGCCGCGCGCGCCGGCGTCGATCAGCGCCGAGCAAGCGAGCTCGACCGTCAGGCCGGTGCCGGACAGATGGCGCGCCTTCAACTCGCGCCCGAGCCACCAGGAGAATTCGGCTTCGAGCGCGCTCGATACCGCCTGCGGCACGAACAGGCGCAACTGACGGCCGCGCTTGAGCTGCTCCTCGCGCACTTCCAGCGCGTGCTGCATCAGCCAGCGGTCGAGCGTGGCGATCTGGTTGCACTCGGCCGCGACCGGTGCCAATTCGCTGTACGCCACCGAGGTGCCGGGGTGCTGCAGGCTCTTCACCTTGAAGCCGAGTTCGTACTGGCCGGTCAGCTTGCCGGCCAACGCCACGATCGGCTGGAATTCGAACTGGGTCTGCTCCGGCGTCAGCGGCCGGCTCAGCACCGCGCGCACCGCGAGCATCGGATCGACCGGGAGTAGTGCCGCTTCCTTCGCCTCGAACCACAGCACGCGGTTGCCGCCCAGATGCGCGGCGGCAAGTTGCGCGGCCTGCGCGTTGTTGACCACGCCGTCGACACTGCTGTTCTCGCCGGCGAGCAGCGCCATTCCCAAGCTCGCGGTCAGCGAGTAGGCGCGGCCGTTGAACTGCCAAGGCTGTTCGACCAGCGCGGCGCGGATGCGTTCGGCCGCCGCGGTCACCTCGCTGCGGCTGCGCCGATGCAGCAATGTGCAATAGTGGAAATCCTGGTACTGCGCCGACAGGTCCATTTCATCGAGCTGGCTGCGCAGGATGTTGCCGATGTGCGCATCGAGCGCGGCCAGGCCGGCCAAGCCGATCTGTTCGCGCAATTGGCGCGGGTTGTCGATCGCGACGAACATCAGCGCCGCGGAGCGTTCGCCAAGCGCCAGTTCGAGCTTCTCGATCAGCGTGGTGCGCGAGAACAGGTTGGTGCGCGCGTCGCGCCCGCCCGGCGAGCCGAGCATCTCGCGCAGCCAGTGTGCGCGTTGCGCGCGCGCCTGCACGGCGCTGATCAGATGCCGCGCCTTGACCGGCTTGAGCAGGAATTCGTCGCCGCCGGCGGCGATCACGTCGAAGCGCTGGCCCATGCCGGCCGCGTCGGCGGCGAGGATGATCGGCACCGCGGCGAATTCGGGCTGCTGCCGGATCAGCTGGATCAATTCGATGCCGCGCACGTCGGGCAGTTCGCAGTCGAGCACGATCGCATCGGGGCGGAACTCGGTCAGCGCCGCGAGCGCGGCCTGTCCGTTCGCGGCGATGCGCGCGGTCATGCCGCGTTCGACCAGGCAACGCGCAGCGTCCACGGCCTGGCTGCGATCCTGATCGACGATCAGCACGCGCCATTCCGGCTGCTCGCCCTGCGCCAGCAATTCGTCCACCTTGCCGACCACGCGCAGCGAATCCACCGGCGTGGCGAACAACGCGCTCGCGCCCGCGCGCATCGCGAGCAGACGATGACCCAGATCGCCGTCCGGCGAAATCGCGATCACCGCTGGCAGGCGCTCGCCAGTCACGCCGATCTGGCTGTACAACACGTTGACGCGCGCCATGATGCGCAGCTTGCGCGCGTCGAGCAGCAGCGCGCCGGGAATCGCGTGACTCAGGAAACCGAGCAGCGCTTCGCCGTCGGCGAACTCGCGCACGTCGTAGCCACGCTCGCCCAGGCCCGCGGCCAGACCCGGCACCGAGTTGGCCGCGAGCCCGACCAGACACACTGCGCGCGGCAGCCGCGTCGG